>Ga0209382_10002370_pt1 | contig 27562 bp, 27 predicted proteins | sample SoiMetdeltSBSDD5_FD_187599 | JGI IMG/M metagenome (GOLD analysis project Ga0209382, IMG submission 187599) | Bulk soil microbial communities from a Populus tree surrounding site in Tennessee, USA - Soil MetaG P. deltoides SBSDD5 (SPAdes) (version 2) | ecosystem: Environmental > Terrestrial >... | reverse complement strand
CAAGGAGTTCGACGGCTGGGTGGCGTCGGGCGCGCGCTCCTCGTGGCGGCTGATCGGGGAAGGGATCGCGCGCTTCCGCGGCTTCGGGGGCAAGCGCGCGGTGCTCACCAACGTGCGGGTGCGCATCCACGACGGCGCGCCGAGCGCGGCCGGCCCCGACGATCCGTTCGATCTCGTGGGCCCCCGCGCGGTCGTGCGCGAGCGGCTCGCCCACGTGAAGGCGCTCGGCTTCGACGACCTCGTGCTGGTGCCCGAGCGGCACGACGCCGCGCATCTCGAGGGGCTTCGCGCGCTCGCGTGACGGCGGTCCGCGGCGCCGCGACACCGGGCTGGCCCTCGAGTTCAATCTGCGCGAGGACGCGCGTGGGCCCCGCGCGGGAGGGGGGCGGCGCGCCTAGAGCTTGGGGATTCGCAGCGTCTTGCTGATCATCAGGCTGCCCGAGACGAAGAAGAGCAGGGCCACCAGGTGGAGCTCGGCCCCGAGGACGCGGACGGGATAGAGTGCGCCCGCCTGGAAGGCGAGCATGAGGAGTCCGAGGGGGACCACGCTGGTGGGAATGGGCGTGCCCTCGAAGTAGCGGACTTTCCCGGAATCGGCGGCGAGGGCCTCGGCGGTGATGTTGAAGCGCGCCAGACGGCTCAGCCCGCAGGCGACGAAGTACATGAGGATGAACTGGTCGAGCAGGCTCGTCAGCCCCGCCGCGTAGGCGATGCCGGCGGGCGCCACCCCGAAGGAGATCACGTCGGCGAGGGAGTCCAGCTCCCGTCCCATCGGGGAGGCGGCGTGGCGCCACCGTGCGATGCGCCCGTCGAGGACGTCGAAGACCAGGGCCACGGGCACGAGCAGCGCGGCCAGATACAGATACCGGACGTCTTGGGTCGTCAGGTAGCGCATCGCGGCGAAGAGGGCCCCCACCCCGCAGAAGCCGTTGGCGATCGTGAACAGATCGGCCAGATGAAAGCTGCGGATCATCGAGAAGTGGACGCGGGGCTTCACGTCACATCCTCGAGATCGAACGGTGCCGGGAGTGCCGCGCCGAGCCATGACCGCTTGCAGCGCGCCGGGAGCGGTGGTCGCATGACCTCACTATGATTACTCACATCGCGCTCAGCCCGGATCAAATGCGTACGATTCTCGCCGCGCTCGACGAGGGCGCGGCGCCCACGCTGGAGCCGCGCGTCGCCGACACCGTGCGCGCCGCTGCGGCGGAGGGCCGGCCGCTCGACCTGAGCCTCCAGGACGGGCAGCTCCTCATGCGCTGGGTCGAAGCGCGCCGCGAGCGCGCCTCGGAGCAGCAGCCGGACGCCTCATGGACGCGGGTGGTCGCCGCCGTGCACGAGGTGGTGCAGCCGGCGGCGCCGGCGCAGACGCACCGCTAAGCGCGGCGGCGCCGCGGTCTTCACCCCTGCAGGTAGGCGTAGAGGTCGGGGGTGGAGACCGCCCGGTCCACGAACCCGAAGGTGCCCTTGTCCTTGATCTCGCGGGCGGCGTCGAGCAGGCCGCTCATCGCTGCGCGGTAGAGCGCGGTGCCCAGGCTGATGCGTTTCACGCCCGCCTCGGCCAGCTCGGCCACCGTGAAGGACTTGCCCTTGATCCCGACCATGAAGTTGAACGGCCGGGAGACGGCGGCGCAGACGGTGCGCACCGCGTTCAGGTCGGGCAACCCGGGTGCGAAGAGCACGTCGGCGCCGGCCCGCTCGAAGGCCTGCAGGCGCCGGATGGTGTCGTCGAGGTTCGGGTTGCCGCGGATGAAATTCTCCGAGCGCGCGGTCAGCGTGAAGGGGAAGGAGAGCTTTCGCGCGGCTTCGACCGCGGCGGCCACCCGCTCGGTGGCCTGGCCCAGGTCGTACAGCGGCCGCTCGCGGTCGCCGGTCGCGTCCTCGATCGAGCCGCCGACCAGCCCCGCCTCGGCGGCCAGCCGAATCGTCTCGGCGGCGGCAGGGGGGGCGTCGCCGAAGCCCTTTTCCAGGTCGGCGGCCACGGGGAGGTCGGTGGCCGTCACGATGTCGCGCGCGTGCGCGAGCGCCTCGTCGCGCGTCACCTTGCCGTCACGCCGGCCCAGCGTTCCCGCGTGGGCGCCGCTGGAGGTCGCGAGGGCGAGAAAACCCAGCCCCGCCAGAATGCGGGCGGAGGCTCCGTCCCACGGGTTGGGGATCACGAAATACCCGGGCGCCTGATGCAGGGCCTGGAAGCGCAGGGCCTTGTCTTTCTGGCTGACGGTCATCGGGCTCCTCCATAGAGCTGGCGCGAGGCGAGGGCGGCGCCCTCGGCGAGGGATTCGAGCTTGGCCCACGCGATGTCGGGGTGTACGCGTCCGCCGAGGCCGCAATCCGTGCCCGCGATCACCCGCTCGGGTCCCACGAGCTGGGCGATGCGTACGATACGATCGGCGACGAGCTCCGGGTGCTCCACCACGTTGGTCGCGTGGCTAACCACGCCGGGGATGAGGATCTTGTCGTCGGGGAGCTTCACGTCCCGCCACACCTTCCACTCATGCTCGTGGCGCACGTTGCCCGCCTCGAACGAGTAGGCCCCGCAGTTGACCGCGAGCATGACGTCGACGATGTCGCGGAGCGGGATGTCGGTCACGTGCGGGCCGTGCCAGCTCCCCCAGCACAAGTGGAACCGGATCCGCTCGGGCGGAAGCCCCCGCAGCGCGTGATTGAGCGCCTCCACCCGGATCATCGACAGCTTGCGGTACTCCGCCACCGTCGGGGCAGGATTGATCATGTCCCAGTTCTCGGCGATGGCGGGGTCGTCGAGCTGGAGCACCAGGCCCGCGTCGAGAATGGCTCGGTACTCCTCGCGCATCGCGTCCGCGCACGCGAAGATGAGCTCCTCTTCCGTCTTGTAGTGCTCGTTACCGATGCGGGAGGCGCTCCCCGGCGCGATGGACGTCATGAAGCCCTCGTCCACGCCCGCCGCTTGCAGGGCCGCCTTCATGTGCGCGATGTCCGCGCGAATGGCGTCACCGCCGGTATAGGTGAGCGGGCCCTTGCACACGGGGAGCCGCATTCCGGGGCCGCCCCGATTGGTGGACACGCCGGAGTCCGGATCCGCATAGGCGGCGGCAAACCGGGTGCGGTCGCGGCGATCGGCGAAGCTGGTGAGCCGGACCCGTCCGGGCTCGGATCGCTGCGCGGGGATCCGGTAGAGCTCCATGCCCAGCTCGAGCCCGCCCAGGCGCTGGAACGAGTAGCTCCACCACGCACCGTAGTTCACGCGCTGGCCCATGGCCTTGCCGAATTCGCCGTCGCCCGGCACGTCGATGCCGGCCGCGCGCTGCCGCTGCACGACGTCGGCGACGGCGGAGGCCAGGCGCTCCTGGTATGCAGGCTCGTCATGCGACTCGCCGGCCTGCCGGGCACGATTGAGCTCGATGAGATCGTCCGGCCGCGGCAGGCTACCGGCCTGGGTGGTGAGCATGTGTCCGCGGCTCTGCTTCATGGCGGATGACAAGGGTAACAGGGTTCGACGGAGAAAGGCGAGGGCGGCTCAGCGCGCGACGGGAGCTTCGACCTCACGCATGCCGACTCGGGCCCGGACGGCGAGGTCGGCCGGTAGCGTGGCGGGATGGATCACGCCGCTTCGGTAGGCCCCAGGGGTTTCGGCGGGGTGCAGGCGCGTCTCGAATGCGGCGCTGCCGCCGGGGCGCCGGCCCGCCTGCATCCGCACGTCCGCGTTGGGCACCGGCTGTCCGCTGGGATCAGTGACGCGCACGACGTAGACCACGCCGCCGCCTCTCGCGGAGGTCGGCCGGGAGGTGAGCTCGAGGCGCAGACTCTGGGACGTCGGCGCGGACGTAAGGGTTGCCTCGCCTCTCGCGCTTGCCGGCACCGCGGCGGGGCGTGCAGGCCTCTCCACCGTGGCCGCGAGCTCCGGGTCGTGCGCGGAGGCCCCCATCGCCGGCGGCGGTGCGGGTCGCGCGGGCGCGGGCTTCGGTGCCTCCGCAGCGGGCGGAGGAGGGGCGACGGCGACCGGCGCGGGCTTCGGTGGGGCCGCAGCGGGCGGAGGAGGGGCGACGGCGACCGGCGCGGGCTTCGGTGGGGCCGCAGTGGGCGGAGGAGGGGCGACGGCGACCGGCGCGGGTTTCGGGGGCGCCGCAGCGGGCGGAGGAGGGGCGACGGCGACCGGCGCGGGCTTCGGGGGCGCCGCAGCGGGCGGAGGAGGGGCGACGGCGACCGGCGCGGGCTGCGGGGGCGCCGCAGCAGGCGGAGGAGGGGTGACGGTGATGGGCGCGGGCGGCGCGAGCGTGGCCTTTGGTGGTTCCGGGGAAGGGGTCACGGCGACGGGCGCGGGTGGCGGCGTGGGGGCGGGCTTCGGGGGCTCCACCGCGGGGGGAGCAGAGGCGACGGAGACGGGTTCGGGCGCCGGCGCGGGCGCGAACGGTGCCGTCGGAGCCGGCGCGGGCAGCGTGGGCGCCGCCGGAGCCGCGGGCGTCGGCGACGCGCTCACCGCGGGCGTCGGGGGGGCTACCTCGGGCGTCGCGGGAGCGGGCCCGACCGTCGGCGGCGGCGTCACCGCAGGCGCCGGGGGCGCAGTCATCGCGAGCTCCGGCGGCCGCTTCGCCTGAACGATCGAGTTCTCTCTGACCGTCTCCACTCGCTGGGCCGTAGGCGCCGGCGGAGCGGGGGCCGGCGGCGAAGAGGATTCCCTCGCGCTCCTGGCCCCGGGGGGGCGGCTCCGGCCGACGCTGGGCTCCGGCCCGGTGAGATCGTTCATTCGGAACTCGGCGGCGAGCAGCGTGCTGATCAGCGCCATTCCGCCCAGTACCGCCAGCGGCCGCCAGGGGCGCTTACCCCAGATCCGCTCGAGAAACGGCCGGCGGCGCCGGCGCCGGAAGGGCCAGCTGCGATCTTCCATACCCGCCAGCAGCTCGACGGTGTGCTCGATGCGGGCGGCGTCGCGGGGGCGAAACGCCTCGCCGGGACTCTTGACGAACGCAAAGCCTCGCCGCTGCAGCTCGTCCTCTATCCCGGTCGGGCGCCGCCGGTCCACCTCGGGCGGATTTGACGGCGGCGCATGCCGACGATCGATCACCAGCTCGATCTGCTCGGCACCGGCGGTGCGGTCCCGCAGGACCGTCGATAGATAGCCGAACAGGAGGGGATGGTTGCGGGCCACGATGCAGAGCCGCCTGGCCATCCGGCCGATGTTGTGGTCCGGGAACGAAAGACTGCCCGAGTCTCTCTGGGACGAAGCCATCAGGGTGTAGATCCTTCCGAAGTGAGAAGTGCTTACACTCCTAGACTGCCCTTGGGGCCCGGTTTGCCGCCGGGCCTTAGCACTCTAGGCAATGCCTATGCCATCCGGCCCGGGGTTGCCTCGGGGGCGCGCTTCCGTCAGTAACGTTGCGAGATTCATAGGGTCGTTGGGCTTGACGAGATGCAAGCGAATCCGACCGCGAGCGCCCGCTCCCGATCCTCGGGAAGTCCGTAGCCGGTAAGGGCGACCAGGCGCAGCGTCCGACCCAGAGATGGGAGCGAAGCGGCCGCGATGGGCACCACCATGAGGGCCACGATGCCGGTCTCGCGCGATGTCGTGATAGGTCATAGCCCGGCCGCCACGGGCCCACACGGGACCGTCGCTGCATGAGCGGCCGGGCCTCGTCAGGGCAGCTTCTGATCGAGCTCGGTGACCAGGTCCTTGATGTCGGTCGAGGCCTCCAGCGCAGCTTGCTCCGTCTTCGCCGCCGTCTCCGGGTGAATGCCCAGGCGCTCGGCGATCTCGCCGAGCAGTCGCAGGGTCGCGGTGGACTCCTGCTCGGCCAGGAGGTTGATCTGCAGATCCAGGTGGGCGCGCCGATCGGCCTGGCGCGCCATCCGGTTCTGGCTGATCAGCACACCGATCGTGATGAAGATTGCTTCGAGCGAGACGATCATCGTGAGGAGCTGGAACGGATAGGGGTCGAAGCGCGGCAGACCGGGAATCCCGACCGTGTTCACGAGTATCCAGCTTCCAAACCACAGCACGTGGAGCACAGCGAACGTGCCTGTGCCGGCCCACGCGATCAGCCGATCGCCGATTCGCTCGGCGAGCGTGCGCTGATTGAGCTGTTCCGCCTCGAGATCAGCGATCTGTTGAATGTTGGTTCGCATGCCGCTTCTCCCGACCGGTAGCCCTTACCCTGTCGCTTTGACTCCTCTCCTCGCGAAGAGCGGACCCGACGGCCGGGTTAAAGGACCAATTGACGACCGAGCAAGCTACGTGCCGCGCGGCATGGGCTTGCTCCCATAGCCCGCCATCCACGACACACCGGCGCGACGCGCCGAGAAGGAAGGATCCCATGCACAAGGAGCAGATCGCGGAGCTTCTCTACCAGGCTCTCGAGACCGAGGAAGGCGGCGTCAAGATCTACGAAACCGCGCTCAAGTGCGCCCAGAACGAAGATCTGCGCGAAGAGTGGGAGGAGTATCTCGAACACACGCGTGAACACGTGGAGATCGTGCGCGAGGCGATGGAGGCCTTCGGCCTCGACCCCTCGGTCGAAAGCCCCGGCCGTCTGGTCGTGCGGCATATCGGCGAGTCGCTGGTGGAGGCCATGCAGATGGCGCTGGAGTCGGGGCTGCCCGATGCCGCCCAGATCGTGGCCACTGAGTGCGTCGTTCTCGCCGAGACGAAGGATCACCACAACTGGGAGCTGATCGGCTTGACCGCGGACAAGCTCAAGGGCGATGAGGGCAAGGCGCTCAAGGCGGCCTACAAGAAGGTGGAAGATCAGGAGGACGAGCACCTCTACCACACTGCCGGCTGGAGCCGAGAGCTGTGGGTGGAAGCGCTCGGCATGCCGGCCGTCCTGCCGCCGCCTGAGGAAGAGAAGGACGTGAAGACCGCCGTCGGCGCCGCGCGCGCCAAGGCCGCCAGGAAGCCGAAGAAGTAAGCGGAGCCGTCGGCTCGGGCCGTGCCTCCGGCCGTGCTATGGTCGGGGCATGAGGCGCGACCCGAGCCGACGGCGCGTGCGCGCGGCGCTCCTGGGCGCGCTCCTGCTCGCGCAGGGCTGCGCGTCCGCCTCCACGACGCGGGATCGTGATCTTACCATCTCCGAGGGCGCCACCTTCACGGTCGTGCTGGACGGCCGTGCGGGCACCGGCTACGCGTGGAGCGTGGACGGCGTCGACATGGAGACGGTCGCTCTGGTGGAGCGCTCGGTCGAACGCGGGAGCGGCCCCGGCGCGCCCGAGCAGCAGACGTTCGTGTTTCTCGCCAAGCGCTCCGGCACCGTGACGCTCCACTTCACCTATGCTCGGCCGTGGGTCGAAAAGGTCCCACCGCCGGCGCAATCCTACCGGGTGCAAGTCATCCGCTGCTGAGTCGGACCTACCGTGCCTGCCTCGTCTGCTGCTTGGCGCGGGCCTCCGCGAGGTCGGTCGCGTCCATGTAGCGCAGGGGCTCGGCGTCGAAGGCCTTCTTGCACTCCTGGCTGCAGAAGTAGAACGCCACGCCCTCATACTCGGACTGAGCCTCTGCCGACGCCGGATTCACTTCCATTCCACAGACCGGATCGAGTCCCATCGCGCGCCTCCTTTGGGAAGTTGATCAATCTACTGGGGGAGCAAGGGCTATGCCAAGACTCCGCGAGATGGTATAAGACCAGTCCATGTTCGATCTCCTGCTCAAGGGAGGCCGCGTCGTCGATCCGTCCACGAATCTGGACGGGCCGCACGACGTGGCCGTGCAGGACGGCAAGATCGCGCGCATCGGCGCGGATATCCCGGCCGCCGAGGCCGCGCGCGTCGTGGAGGTCGCGGGCAAGATCGTCACGCCGGGCCTCATCGATCTCCACGCCCACGTCTTCGAGGGCGTGAATCGGACCGGTGTGAACCCCGACCTGGCGGGGGTGCTGTCGGGCGTCACTACCATCGTGGACGCGGGCAGCGCGGGCGCGGCCACCTTCGCCGCCTTTCCCAAGCACATCCTTCCGCACTGTCAGACCGAGGTGATCCCGTTTCTCCACATCTGCCAGACGGGGCTCGCCACCCTTCCCGACATCGTGAGCGAGGGGAGCGTGAACCTGGACGATACCCTGAAGACCCTCGACCAGTACAAGGGGCTCATCCAGGGGATCAAGGCGCGCATGGTCTCGCCCGCGCTCGAGATCATGGGCATGGAGATGCCGCGCCTCGCCAAGCGAGCCGCCCGGGAGAGCGGCACGCGGCTCATGGTCCACATCGGCGACACGGAGAAGCGGTACGACCCCAAGGTGATTCACGCGCTGCTGCCGCTTCTCGACAAGGGCGATATCCTCACCCACTACTTCACGGCGAACCCGGGCGGCGTGCTCGACGCCAACGGTAAGCTCGTCCCCGAGGCGCGCGAGGCGGCGGCGCGGGGCGTATGGCTCGATACGGCGCACGGTCGGATGAACTTCTCCTTCGACGTGGGCCGGCGCTGCATCGACCAGGGTCTGCTGCCGCACTGTATCAGCACCGACCTGACCGTCCCCGGGCGCGTGCACACGGTGCACAGCATGGTGGAGATCATGACGCGCTTCCTGGGCCTCGGCTTTACGCTGCCGCAGGTGGTGACGATGTCCACCGCCAACCCCGCCAAGGCGATCGGCGTGGAGGGACGACTGGGCAGCCTCGCCGTCGGTCGGCAGGCGGACATCTCCGTGCTGGACCTGCGTGAGGGTGACTGGGTGGTGAAGGACGTGGTGGGCGGGACGCTTCGAGTGACAACGGCGGTTGTTCCCTTCGTGACGGTGAAGAAGGGGCGCGTGTTCCAGCCGGACTGGGGCCCGCGGCCGTGGGGCTGGGAGCCCGATCGCGTGCTGCCGGCGAGCCCCGTGCGCGGCGGCTGCTGCTGATGGCCGCCTCGCGCGCGGCGGTGCGGGCGGCGGTGCTGGTGAAGCCGAAGACGCTCGAGCTGCGTGAGTTCCCGCGCCCGTCCATCGGCGCGGAGGACGCCCTGCTGCGCATCGAGGCCTGCGGCATCTGCGGCAGCGACTACGAGCAGTACGAAGGGCACCTGCCCGAGACCGAGGACTACACGCAGTTTCCCGTGATTCCCGGCCACGAGCCGCTGGGCCGGATCGAGGAGATCGGCCCCCGCGCGAAGGAGCGGTGGCGGGTCGACGTGGGCGACCGCGTCGCCGTGCGCTCGGGCTACGGCTGCGGCCGCTGCGAGGCGTGCCGCCGGTACGAGCCCGCCGTCTGCCGGACGCGGGGCGGCACCTACGGCTACACCGATGTGGGCCGGACGCCGTTTCTGTGGGGCGGGTACGCGGAGCAGATGTACCTCACGCCGCTCTCGGTGCTGAAGCGCGCGGACCCGGACCTGCCCGCGGAGGTGGCGGTGATGTTCAACCCGCTCGCGGCGGGGCTGTCCTGGGCAGGCACGGTGCCGGCCACCGGCCCGGGCGACCGCGTGGTCATTCTCGGCGCGGGCCAGCGCGGGCTCTGCTGCGTGATCGCCGCCCGCGAGGCGGGCGCGCGGAGGGTGGTGATCACCGGGCTCGCGCGCGATGCCGCGAAGCTCGCGCTCGCCCGCGAGCTGGGCGCCGATGCCGCCATCGACGTGGAGGCGGGCGATGTGGTGGCGCAGGTGCGCGAGGCCACCGACGGCGGCGCCGAGGTGGTGGTGGACACCACGCCCTACGCGCCGCGGTCCCTCACCGATGCCGTCGCCATCGCCGTGCGCCGCGGCCGCATCGTGGTGGCCGGGCTCAAGGGTGGGCGGCCCACGCAGGGGCTCCTCGCCGACGAGGTCATCTACAAGGAGCTCACGATTCGCGGCGTGCTGAGCATGCCGGTGGCGGAAACCTTTCGCGCGGTGGACATCATCGGCGCGCGGCGCTACCCCTTCGAGCGGCTGCACACCCGGTCGTTCCCCATCGAGCAGGCGGAGGACGCCATCCACGCGCTCGCGGGCGCGGTGCCGGGGTTGAACCCGATCCACCTCGCCATCGTGCCGGGCGCCCCCCGCGTCGCCCTGTAGGGGCTATTTCCCCTTCAGCGTCAGGTCCTCGTAGGGCGCCGAGTAGGCGTGCCCGTTGATGAGACCGAGGCCGGACTCGCCCACGCGCGGGCCCACGCCGTTGAGGAAGGCCAGCTCCCAGATCGGCGCGTAGACCGTCCGCTCGTGCAGGATCTGCTGCATCTTGTGGAGGATCCCCTCGCGGCGCTTGCGGTCCAGCTCCGCGGCCTGCTCCTGGAAGAGCCCGTCGAGGTCCGAGTAGGTCCCGTAGGTATAGGTGCCGCCGGTGACCACGAAGGCCTCCATCCGCGTCGCGGTGTTGCCGAAGCCGCCGCTCGCCGCCTGCACCAGGCCCTTGAACTTCTTGTCGCCGTACGCGGCGAAGAAGGCCGCTCGCTCGAGCGGCCGGAGCTTAGCCCGGATGCCCACCGCGACGAGATCGTTGACCACCGCCTCGCCGAGGTTCGCGTAGGACGCATCGCAGGAGTAGTCGCCCGCGTCGAGCCCGTTGGGGAACCCGGCCTCGGCGAGAAGCGCCTTGGCGCGAGAGACGGAGTAGGCTGCCGGCGGGGCCGGCCAGAAGAACTCGAACATGCTCGGGACGATGCTGTTGGTGATCCGCGAGTGGCCGAGGGTGAGGGCCTGATTGATGGCCGGACGGTTCATAGCCAGGCTCGCCGCCTGGCGCACGCGCCGGTCGTGCCAGGGCGACTTCGGATCCCACTGCTCGGGGAAGTAGAGCCAGAACGTGGCCTGGATCACGGAAGGCTTGAGAGCGAGCCCGGGAGTGCGCTGCAGCTCCTCGGCCAGCTCTCCGCGCACGGAATAGACGATGTCCACCTCGCCGCGCTTGAGCGCGGCCAGCCGCGTGGCCTCGTCGGGGATCACGCGAAAGACCAGCCGCTTGATGCTGGGGGGCTTGCGCCAGTACTGCTCGAAGGCTTCGAACACCATCTCGACGCCCGGGGTGGAGGAGATGAACTTGTACGGGCCCGCCCCGATGGGCGCCTTCTGGAAGCCGGCGTCGGTCACGCGCTCCACGTACTTCTTGGGCACGATCCAGCCCGCACCGGTCGCGCTCGAGTAGAAGGTGAGGAAGTCCGGCCAGGGCTGCTTGAGACGGAAGCGTACCCGCCCGGGATCGGGGGTTTCCACGGCGGCTACGCGCTCCTTGAACGCCTTGCTCGCGGTGCCCCGGTACCGCTCGAAGGAGAACTTGACGTCCTCCGCGGTGACGGGGGAGCCGTCGTGGAAGCGCGCGTTCTTGCGCAGGACGAACTCGTAGACGAGCCCGTCCCGGGACACCGACCACGACTCGGCCAAGCTCGGGGCCTGCGCCTGGCCCGGCATGGGCTTCACCATCGCGTCGTGGAGGGCGTAGAGGATCATGAACGGCGTAATCATCCCGGGCGTCTCGGCGGGATCGAGCCAGGTGGGGGCGAGCGTGATGTGCACGCCCCACGTGACGGTTCCCTCCGGCGCCGCGGCGGCGGCGCGGGGCCCCACGGGCGCGGTCGCGGGGAGGGCGAGGAGGAGGATGCTGATCAGGACCGGAGCGATCGCGCGGGAGAGCCTCATGGGGGCACGCCTCCTTGGGCGGATCCAGGTCGGGACGGTGGCCCTGATTATCGTCGCCGCCGGGGCCCTGTCAACCGGACCCGCGCGATCAGGCCCGCGCCTTCTGGCCTCCGATCACACCCTGCGCCCGCAGGGCTTCCACCGCCTCCGCGCTCATGCCCAGCAGATCGCGCAGCACCTCGGCGGTGTGCTCGCCCAGCATGGGCGAAGGGGTCCGCACCGAGCCCGGCGTCTCGGACAGGCGCACGGGCGCGCCCACCATCTTCACCTTGCCCGCGCGGGGGTGGTTCATCTCGACGAGGGCGCCCCGCGCCTTGACCTGAGGGTGCTCCACCACCTGAGCGATGTTGTTGATGGCGCCGAACGGGATGCCCTCGGGCAGGAAGATGGCCTCCCACTCCTCGTAGCTCCTGGTGAGGAAGACTTCCTGGAGGAGCGGGATGAGGGTGGCGCGGTTCTTCGCGCGGTCCACATTCTTCCGATAGCGGGGGTCGTCTGTCAGCTCGGGCCGGCCGATGGCCGGGCAGAAGATCTGCCAGAGCTTCTCGCTGCCCACCGCAAGGGCCAGATCGCGCGTCTTCGTCCGGAACGTCTGGTAGGGGAGCAGCGCCTTGTAGGCGGTGCCCATCGGCGCGGGCAGCTCGCCGTCGGCGAGGAAGCCGCCGATCATCGTCCCCAGCAGAGACATCTGGCCCTCGAGCATGGACACGTCGATGGCCTGACCGCGGCCCGTCCGCTCCTTCACGCGCAGGGCGAGCATGATGCCGAAGGCGGCGTACATGCCCGCCGTCATGTCGGCGATGGAGGTGCCCGCCCGCACGCCGCGGCCGCCCTCCTCGCCCGTCACCGAGATCATGCCGCTCTCCGCCTGGAGGATGAGGTCGAGTGCGGCGCGGTCGCGATAGGGCCCGTCCTGGCCGAAGCCGGAGACGGAGCAGTAGATGATGCCGGGATTGCGCTTGCGTCCCTCCGCGTAGGCCAGGCCCAGCCGCTCCAGCGCGCCCGTCCGGTAGTTCTCGAGCACCACGTCGGCGCGGGCGACCAGATTGAAGAAGAGCTCCTTCCCTTCGGGCCGCTTGAGATCGACCTCGATGCCCTGCTTGTTCCGGTGCAGGCTCACGAAGTACGCCGTCTCGCCCCCGGGCAGCGGGGTCCCCCAGGCGCGGGCGATGTCGCCGGCATCCTTGGGCTCGATCTTGATCACCCGCGCGCCGAAGTCCGCGAGCATCGTGGAGCAGAAGGGGCCGGCGAGGGCGTGGCTGAGGTCGAGCACGGTGACGTCTTCGAGTGGCAGGCGCATGCGGGTCGTCTCCTCGGTGGGCGTGGCCGGGGGCTTGAGCGCTGGCCTATAATAGCGCAGCGGTCGTGCCGCGAGCGCCCGGCCGAGGACCCCCACACCCCGAGAACGAGAGGTTCCAAGATGGCGAGCGACGAGCTGTCCGAGCTGAGAATGGATGCGTCCGCGCTGTACCGCGAGGACGTGTACACGGATCGCCGGATGGGAACGATCCGGGTCATGACGCCGGTAACGGCCGACGGCTCGACGGACCTCGGCCGGCCGATGCTCTATGTCGGCGAGACGCAGATCCTCACCTCGGTGGGCGCGCTGCCGGTGGTCTTCGAGATCGAGGCGAAGAATCTCGGCGAGGCTGCGGAGAAGTTCGCCGACGCGGCGAAGGTCGGCGTGGAGCGGACCATGCGCCAGCTCCAGGAGATGCGGCGCGAGGCCGCTTCGTCCATCGTGGTGCCGGACCGGATGCCGCCGGGGCTCGGTGGCCTGGGCGGCCCCGGGGGCCCGCGCGGAGGGGGCGGCAAGATCCAGCTGCCGTAGAGCGTCAGGTCGGCGTCAGAACTACCGGTCCCCGCTGGCGTGTCGTGTCGTAAATAGCTGCCATCATTACCCTTCACGATGGCACCTCGGTTGCAACCTACTCCTCCGGACACAAAGGAGGAGGAACTATGCGAACCGATATCCGGCGTCTCGCTTCGGCCCTGGTCCTGACCACGGCGCTGTCCGCGCCGCTCGTCGCGGAGGCCGGCGTCAACGTCAACGTGAACATCGGGCCGCCGCCGCCCCCGCCCATCATCGTGGCGGCCCCGCCGCGCGTGGTCGTCGTGCCCGGCTCGCCCGTCTCGTACGCACCTGATGCGAACGTAAACCTCTTCGTCTATGGCGGCCGCTACTACACGTTCCACGAGGGCGCGTGGTTCGTTGGCCCCAAGCACAGCGGACCCTGGACCTTCATCGCGGTAGAGCGGGTGCCCCGGCCGGTGATGGCGGTGCCCGTAAAGTACTATCGCGTGGCGCCGGGTCACGACAAGGCGCCGCACTGCCCTCCCGGACAAGCGAAGAAAGGCCGCTGCTAGTCGCGTCCCCGCCGGTCGGCGAGAAGGGTCCAGCCGCGAGGCGGCGCCCGAAGGCCGGGCGCGAGGCGTAGCCTCTCTACGTTGAGCGCCCCGGCCGAGGGCGCCAACGAAGCGGATGGGCCCTTAACGGCGGCCGGCTAGGGGGCCTGGGGTTCTTCGGGGATGTCGCGGGCGCCTACTGTGCGGCTGCGGTACTCCTGCGGGACCTCGCGGCCCGCGTCGGTGAAGGCGCGGCGGACTGCCTCCACGTTGGGCCCGAAGATCGTCTTGCGGTTCTCGCGCGCCCAGCGGTTCGAGTCCTCGATGGTGTCGAGCGCACCCTGGAAGCGCGGCATCACGTAGCGCGCGAACAGCTCGTAGGAGCGCAGGGTCTGCTCCCGGTTCGCCCACTCGTGGGCGCGGAACAGCAGGCCGCCGAAGCCGCCCCCGCTGTAGCCTTGGAGCCGCTCTATACCGCGCACGACCGTCTCCGGCGAGCCCACCAGCGTCGTGCCCATCGCCACGCCCTCGCGGAGGGGATCGTCGGACCGCCCGGGCGGCCGGCCCAGCGTCTCCTCGAAGTACGTGATCGTCTCGCGGCGCTCGCCCTTGGCCACGTCCCGGAGCGCTTGCTCGTCGTCCTCGGCGACGTGCACGTTCACCACCACGCGCCACGTCTGGCGATCCATGGTCTGGCCGTGCTTGGCTGCGGTCTCCTCGCCGATCTTCCACTGGCCGGCGAGCGCCTCGGGCCCGCCGGGCAGGCCCGCGCCGATGGACAGCACGCCGAGCCCGTGCTTGGCCGCCGACATGACGCCGAAGGGCGTGATGGTGCTGGCCACCGCGATGGGGAAGTGCGGCTCGGTGTAGGGCGCCAGGTGCAGCCGAGCCTCGCGCAGCTCGAACCAGTCCGTCTTCATGGTGACCGGCTCGCCGCCGCGCAGGAGGCGCATGATGGCCTCGAGCGCCTCGTCCATGCGGGGCCGCTGGGTCACGGGCTCGATGCCCATCATGTAGGCGTCCGAGGGCAGGGCGCCAGGACCGCAGCCGAGCATGGCGCGGCCGCGCGTCATGTGGTCGAGCTGGACGAAGCGATTGGCGACCATGAGGGGGTGGTGATAGGGCAGGCTCGTCACCCCCGAGCCCAGCATGATGTGGCGCGTACGCTCGGCGGCGGCGCCGATGAAGACCTCGGGCGAGGCGATGGTCTCCCAGCCCGCCGAGTGATGCTCTCCGATCCACACTTCGTCGTACCCGAGGTGATCCATCCACTCGATCAGCTCCATGTCGCGGCTCATCGAGAGCGTGGGGTTCTCCCCCACACGGTGAAAGGGCGCCAGAAAGATGCCGAACTTCATGCCGCGATGGGACATGGGGCGTGGATCTCCTTTGCATCGAGGCTAGCACAACGAGAGCGGTTGACGGCGGGCCGTGCCGGTGCGATGGTCGTGTCCGACATGCCGGCTCTCCGCTGGGGCCAGCCCGCGCCGGGCTTCTCGCTGCCCTCCACCCTGGGGCGGCCGATCTCTCTCGAGGAGCATCGCGGCAAGGACGTGGTGCTCGCCTTCTACTGCTACGACTGGGGCAACATTTGAACGCCGGAGCTCACCGGCCTGGGCCAGGCCGCCGACGAGCTCGCCCGCCGCGGGGCGATCATGCTGGCAATCAGCGGCGACTCGCCCTTCTGCCACGAGGCCTACATGAAGGCGCGGCAATTTCCCTTTCCCCTCCTGAGCGACGTGCACCGCGCCGCCATTGCCGCCTATGGGGTGCACGACACCGATCGTAATGTGGCGTACCGATCGACCTTCGTGATCGATCGCGACGGCGTCCTCCGCTGGGGGCAGGCGGGTGACCGTCAGATGGTGCGGGAGAGCGCCGAGATCTTCCGCGTACTGGACGTCATCGCCCGGCTCCGCTGATTCCCCTCACCTTGCCCTCTCCCCCCGCGAGGGGAGGGGTTGGGTGAGGGGGTACCATGACGCCATGACGCGCGAGCGCATCGTCATCATCGGGGCATCCCTGGCCGGCGCCACCGCCGCCGCCACCCTGCGAGAGGGTGGCTTCGAGGGCGACATCGTCCTCGTCGGTGCGGAGGCGCGGCTTCCGTACAATCGGCCGCCGCTCTCCAAGGGGTATCTGCGGGGCCAGGACCGGTTCGAGGATCAGCTCGTCAAGCCCGCCGACTACTACGCTCGTGAGCGGATCACGCTGCGGCTGGGAATCAGCGCCACCACCGTGGACGCCGCGCGCCGGGAGGTGACGCTGGCGGAGGGCGAGCGGCTCAGGTATGACAAGCTGCTCGTCGCGACGGGGAGCCGCAATCGCACGCTCGCGGCCCCCGGCGCCGGGCTCGCCGGCATCTATCAGCTGCGCACCGTGGAAGATTCGGACCGTATCCGCGCCGCCGCGGCGGGGGCGCGGCGGGCCGTGCTTGTCGGCTTCGGATTCATCGGCTGCGAGGTGGCGGCGTCTCTGCGCCAGCTCGGCCTCGAGGTCGCGGCGATCGACGGCCACCGCGTGCCGCTGGCGCGCGCCCTCGGGCCCGAGGTCGGCGCGGTGCTCGGGGACATCCACCGGGACCGGGGTGTCGAGCTGATCCTCGAGGATTCGGTGGCGGTGTTCGAGGGTAAGGACGCCGTCGAGGCGGTTTCCACCGCGAAGGGCCGCCGGCTCGAGTGCGACCTCGTCGTCGCCGGCATCGGCATCGTGCCGAACGGCGAGCTGCTCGCGGCGGCGGGCGCGGGCGTGGACGACGGCATCCTCGTGGACGAGCATTGCCGCACCTCGCTGCCCGACGTCTACGCGGCGGGCGACGTGGCCAACCACATGCACCCCCTCTTCGGGCGGCTCCGCGTGGAGCACTGGAACCACGGCGAGCGCCACGGGCGCGCCGCCGCGCGCGCGATGCTGGGCGATGACACGCCGTACGACTACGTCCACTCGTTCTGGTCCGATCAGTACGAGCACCTGGTGGAATACGTGGGCTTCGCGAAGGCGTGGGATCGACTGGTCTTTCGCGGCCGGCCCGAGAGCAGGAAGTTCCTCGCGTTCTACATGACGGACGGCGTCGTCCTCGCCGCGGCCGGCCTCGACCGGGGCGGGGATCCCGAGGACCCGAAGGCGGACGGCGAGCTGAAGGTCGCGGTCGAGCTGATCCGCGACCGTGTGCCCGTCGATCCCGCCCAGCTCGCCGACGAGGCGGTGGACCTGCGCCGCCTCGTCACGTCACGGCCCGCCGCGCGGGCCAGCGCGTGAGGCGAGCCCTCCGTCTCGTCGCCCTCGTGGTCGTCGCGCTGGCCCTTCTGATCGGTGCCTACTTCGGCCGGCAGGTCGTCCTCATCGGCAACGGCTACGTCTCCAAGACGGTCTGCTCGGGCGTCTTCGTGACGGGCCGCAAGCCGCAGTCCGTGATCGATGCGGAGGTCCGCTCGAACGATCCCGGCATCCTCCGCGTCGTCAGTGTGGAGGTCGATCGCAGCGCGGGCACCGTGCGAAGCCGCCTCCTCGGCCTCGGCGAGCGCGTGGCCGTCTTCCGCGAGGGGCTGGGGTGCACGCTCGCGGTGGGCGTCGACCCGGGGCTCCTGCTGTCGCGCGGGCTGCCGAGCCCGGCGGCCATGCCGGCGACCCTGCGGGGGCCGTGGCCGATCTCCTCCCGAGGGGCCGGCCCCGCGCCGGCCCTCGCCCCGGCGGCGGTCGCCGCCGCGCTGGACGAAGCCTTCGCGGAGCCCGGCGCCGCGCCGTCGCGGCGCACGCGCGCCGTCGTCGTCGTCCACGATGGGCGGATCGTCGGCGAGCGCTACGCGCCGGGCTACGGGCCCGAGTCCCCGCTCCCCGGCTGGTCGATGACGAAGAGCGTGGTCAATGCGCTGGTCGGAGTTCTCGTCCGCGAGGGGCGGCTCGCCCTCGACGAGCCGCTCCGCGCGCCCGAATGGAGCGGAGCCGGCGATCCCCGCGGCCGCATCACGCTGCGCCACGCCCTCCAGATGTCGGACGGCCTCCGGTTCTCGGAGCACTACGGTAATCCCCTCGGCGACGTGCTCTGGATGCTGTTCGGCACGCCGGACGCGGCCGGGTTCGCCGCCGGCAAGCCGCTCGCGGCGCCGCCGGGCACGGCGTGGTCCTACTCGAGCGGGACGACCAACGTCATTGCGAGGGCCCTGCGGACTGCGGTGGGCGGTGACGACGGGGACTATCTTCTCTTTCCGCGGCGCGCGCTCTTCGAGCCGCTCGGCATGGCGAGCGCGGTGATGGAGCCGGACGCCGCCGGCGACTTCGTGGGCTCGTCGTTCATGTTCGCGACCGCGCGCGACTGGGCGCGGTTCGGACAGCTCTATCTCCAGGACGGCGTCTGGGAGGGCCGGCGCATCCTGCCCGAGGGCTGGGTGGCCTTTAGCGTGACGCCGGCGCCCGCCGCGCCCGGCGGCGTCTACGGCGCCCACTTCTGGCTTCGGCTGGGGCGCGGAACCTACGCGCCGTCGGGCGACGGCGGGCTCCCCGCGGACGCGTACCATGCCGTCGGCCACGAGGGGCAGCTCATGACGATCATCCCCTCACGCCGGCTGGTGGTGGTGCGTCTCGGGCTCAGCGTCGGCCGCGGCGTGTGGGACCACGCCGTCTTCCTGCGCCGCCTACTCGGAGTCGGATGACTCCGCCTTGCCCATCTCCGCGACCCACACCGACTTGACGTTCACGAACTCGCGGATGCCGAACTCGGAGAGCTCGCGCCCGTAGCCGGAGCGCTTCACGCCCCCGAAGGGCAGCCGGGGATCGGACTTCACCATGCCGTTGACGAACACCGCGCCGACCTCGACCTGAGCGGCGAGCTTCTCCGCGCCCGCGAGATCTCGGCTCCAGATGGACGCGCCCAGCCCGAACGGGGATTCATTGGCCAGGTGCACCGCGTCGGGGCCGTCCTTGGCCCGGACCACGGCCGCCACCGGGCCGAAGGTCTCCTCGTCGAAGGCGGGCATGCCCTTGTCCACTCCGGCGAGCAGGGTGGGGGGGTAGAACGCGCCGGGCCCCTTGGGGATCTCGCCGCCCAGCAGCACGCGGGCGCCGCGCTTCTTCGACTCCTCCACCTGCCGGTGGAGCGCGTCGCGCAGATCCTGGCGCGCCTGCGGGCCCACCTGCGTGTCGCGCGCGAGGGGATCGCCCATGCGCCGGGCCGCCAGCTCCTTCTTGAACAGGTCGAGGAAGCGATCGGCCACCGACTCCACCACGATGAAGCGCTTGGCCGCGATGCAACTCTGGCCGCTGTTGACGAGGCGCGCATCCGCGGCGCCGCGGGCGGTGGCGGCGAGGTCGGCGTCGCCCAGCACGATGAAGGGGTCACTGCCGCCCAGCTCGAGCACGGTCTTCTTGAGCTCGCGCCCGGCCGCCTCCGCCACCTTGCTGCCGACGTGGTCGCTGCCGGTGAGGGTGACGGCGACGATACGCCGGTCGGCGATAACGGGGCTCACCGCGGCCGCCTCCAGCAGCACGGTACGGAAGAGATTCCTCGGGAAGCCCGCCTGCTGGAACACCTCCTCGATCTGCAGCGCGCAGCGGGAGACATTGGAGGCGTGCTTGAGGATGGCGGCGTTGCCGGCCATGAGGGCCGGCGCGGCGAACCGGAACACCTGCCAGAACGGGAAGTTCCACGGCATGATGGCCAGCACGACGCCGAGCGGGTCGAATCGGATATAGCTTCGCAACGCATCCGTCTCGCGCGGGTCGGGAGCGAGCATCCCCTCGGCGTGCTCCGCGTAGTACTCACAGGTCCACGCGCACTTCTCGACCTCGGCCTCCCCCTGGGTGACGGGCTTGCCCATCTCGACCGTCATCGTGCGCGCGAATTCCTCCTTGCGGGCGCGGAGAACACGCGCGGCCTCCCGCATCCGCGGGGCGCGCTCGGGGAAGGGCACGCCGCGCCAGTCCTGGAAGGCGGCCTGCGCGCCCGCGGCGATGCGCTCGAGCTCCGCGGGCGTGGTCGGGTCGAACTTCTCCACCACCTCGCCCGTCGTCGGGTTTACGGTCTGGATCGCCATGGGCCTGGACCCTCCTCGCTACGCTCGGAGCCCGCGCTCCGCGCGGGACCCCATCACTTATCCGCTCGCCTCGCCTTCGGCTGCGGCTCGCCAATCAACTGCCATCGTCCACCCGGCGTGGCGCGGCTGCAACTTGGAGCGTAAGCTGGCTGAAAGGGGGACGAGATGAAGGCATCCGACGTGATTGCGCGGTGTCTGGAGAACGAGGGCGTGCGCTACGTCTTCGGGGTGCCCGGCGAGGAGATCCTGGACATCATCGACTCGTTGGTGGACTCGCGGATCCAGTTCGTCCCGACGCGCCACGAGCAGGGCGCCGCGTTCATGGCGGATGCATGGGGGCGGCTCACCGGGCGAGCGGGCGTCTGCCTGGCCACGCTGGGGCCGGGCGCCACAAATCTAGCCACCGGCGTGGCCGACGCCAACCTCGACCGCGCGCCGCTCGTGGCCATCACGGGTCAGGCCGGCCGCGACCGCATCCACAAAGAGTCGCACCAGTACGTGGACATCGTCGAGTCGCTGCGGCCGCTGACCAAGTGGAACACGCGGCTGGAGGTCTCGGGGGTGGTTCCCGAAGTCATCCGCAAAGCGTTCAAGCTGGCGGAGTCTGAGAAGCCGGGGGCCTGCCACGTCGAGGTGCCCGAGGACGTGGCCGAGGAAACCGCCGAGGGGACGCCGCTCTCCACCGAGCGGACGCGCCGGCCGTCGCCGGATCGTCGCGCGCTTCAGGCCGCCGCCCAGCTCATCGAGGCAGCGTCCTTCCCGCTGATCTTCGCCGGCAATGGCGTGATCCGCGGCGGCGCCTCCGCCGAGCTGCGTCACTTCTCCCGCCACCACGGCATTCCCGTGGTCAACACCTTCATGGCCAAGGGATGTCTGCCCTACGACGACCCGCTCTGCCTCTTCACCGCGGGGCTTCAGGCGCGCGACTACGTCTCCTGCGGCTTCGAGAAGGCCGATCTCATCATCTCGGTGGGCTACGATCCCGTGGAATACGCCCCGCGCTTCTGGAACCCGGAGAAGAAGAAGAGCATCGTGCACGTCGACTTCACCCCCGCCGAGGTGGACAGCTACTACCAGCCGGCGGTGGAAGTGGTGGCGGACGTGCGCGAGACGCTCGAGCTCCTGGGCGATCTCGTCAAGGCTCAGAAGGATCCCGCGCCCTTCGCCGTGCTCCGCACGTTCATCCTCGAGCAGATCGAGATGGGCTCCACCGACGACACCTTTCCGATCAAGCCCCAGCGCATCCTGCGCGAGCTGCGCGGAGTGATGGGGCGGGAGGACATCCTCATCTCGGACGTGGGCACCCACAAGCTCTGGGTGGCGCGTACTTTCCCCGCCTACGAGCCCAATACGGTCCTGATCTCGAACGGCTACGCCGCCATGGGCTTCGCGCTCCCCGCGGCCATCGCCGCCAAGCTCGCGCATCCCGAGCGCCGTATCGTCGCGGTATGCGGCGACGGCGGCTTCCTCATGAACGTTCAGGAGATGGAGACGGCACACCGGCTCGGCGTGGCGCTGGTCTGCTTGATCTTCCGCGACGGCGGCTACAACCTCATCGAGTGGAAGCAGGAGAAGCAGATGGGCCGGACGGCCGGCGTGCGCTTCGGGAATCCCGACTTCGTGGCGCTCGCCAAGGCGTTCGGAGCCCGGGGCTTCAGCGTGGGGTCCGCGCGCGAGCTACGCCCCGCCCTGGTCGAGGCCCTCGCCCATCCCGGCCCATCGATTGTTGACGTGCCCGTGGACTACGGCGAGAACACGCGGCTGACCGAGCGGCTGGGCCAGCTCGTCTGCCCGATCTAGACCTCTCAGCCCTCTCGCGGCGACGCGACGATCGTGGCGACGACCGATCTCCAGCTGCTCATCGTAGATCCTACTCGTCATCCTCCGGGCGCCTTTCACCCGCCGTAGCTATTCGACCTTGGTCCGCCACGAACTCGAGGCCGGCGCGCGCGAGACAGGCACGCACGCGCGCCGCCAGCTGGGGCAACGAAAAGGGTTTCGTCAGGTAGTCGGTGGCTCCATGCTCGAAGCTGGTACGAGTGCTGACCTCATCGTTGAAACCGGTCAAGACGACGACGGGCAGCGCGGCCGTTGCCGGCCTCGACCGTAAGATCGTCAGCACCTCGAGACCCCCCGCGTCCGGCATCAGCAGGTCCAGCAGGAGAAGATCGGGGGGTTGCGCGTCGATTAGCGCGAGGGCTTCCCTGCCGCCGGACGCTTCAGTGACGATGTGGCCGTCCTGGCTCAGCGCGTGCTTGGCGAGCGCGCGGGTGTCCGCGTCGTCGTCCACAACCAAGATGTGGCGACCGCGCAGGGCGTCCCGCCCCGAATGCGGAGCCAACGGCGCGCCCGCGACGTGCCCGACGTCATGCGGCTCGAGGGTCAGCTCCAGGCCCTCGTAGGCGCAGCAGACCTGGACATGGTACCCGAGGTCCGTGACGTACCCGCGGGCGCGCGCCTCGATCTCCTCGACTAACGCGTCGTCGTGAGCGGGATCGTGATGCGTGAGCACGACTTGACGCACCCTCGCCGCCGCGGCCAGGCCCACGGCGTACTCATACGTGCTATGCCCCCAGTTCTTCTTCGATGGGAACTCTTCCGGAGTGTACTGCCCGTCGTGAATTACCATGTCGGCACCGGCCATGAACCGGGCGTGGCGCCGGTCCCCCTCGTGCACGATGAACTCGGCGTGACGCCGCGCGGGGTTCTCGTGCCAGAGCATCTCGGAGAAAGGCTCGTGGTCGCACGCGTACACAACGGCCGCACCGTCGGCCTCGACGCGGTAACCGAGCGTCATCGCCGGGTGATGGAGGTACTGCGCGACGACCCGTGCGCCGCCGATCTCGTACGTTCCCTCTCCGAGCTCTTGGAAGGTGATGGTTGCCGGAAGCTGGCCGATCTCGACGGGGAAATAGGTGAACTCCATCTGGCCGGCAAGGACTTCGCGCAGGGAACGTCCACTCCCTTCCGGACCGCAGACCGTGATCCGCGACCCCGGAATGAAGAGCGGGGCGAAGAAGGGGAAGCCCTGGATGTGATCCCAGTGCGTGTGGCTGAACAGAATCGTCACCGAGATGGGCTTGGATGTGTTCGCCACGAGCTTCGCGCCGAGCGCGCGGGCGCCGGTCCCGCAGTCGAACATGAAGCAGTCGCTCCCGCCCGTCGTCACCTCCACGCACGAGGTGTTGCCGCCGAATCGGACGGTGTCCGGGCCCGGAGCGGCAATCGATCCCCGGGTGCCCCAGAATCGCACTCGCATGATTCTGCCCCCCTTTAGCCGATCATACTTCAGGTGGAGATCTTCGAGGTACCGGGAGAGCTGAGGGCAAGACCACCTAAAGCAGTTGTCGCGCTTACTTGGTGCCGAAGAGACGGTCGCCCGCGTCGCCCAGCCCGGGCACGATGTAGCCGTGCGCGTCGAGGTGGCTGTCCACCGACGCCGTGTAGACCGGCACGTCGGCATGCCGGCTGTGGAAGTGGCGCAGCCCCTCGGGGCAGGTGAGCAGGCACACGAACTTGATCGAGCGCGGGGCGGCGGCCTTCAGGCGCTCCACCGCGGCCACCGCGGAGTTTCCCGTGGCGAGCATGGGATCCACCACGATGGCGTCCCGATCCCGCATGACCTTCGGGATCTTGAAGTAGTACTCCACCGCCGCCAGCGTCTTCGGATCGCGATAGAGGCCGATATGGCCCACCCGCGCGCTGGGCAGGATGCGGAGCATACCGTCGAGAATGCCGGCGCCGGCGCGGAGGATGGGGATCAGCACGATCTTCTTGCCGTCGAGGACGGGCGCAGTGGTCCGGGTCAAGGGCGTCTCCACGGAGATGGGCTGCGTCGGCAGGTCGCGTGTGACCTCGTAGGCGAGCAGCATGCTGATCTCCGCGACGAGGCTGCGAAACTCGGAAGTGCTCGTCTGCTTCCGGCGGAGGAGCGAGAGCTTGTGCTGGACGAGCGGGTGGCCGATGACGTGGACCTCGCCTGCCATGTCTGTCCTCCTCCACGGAGCCCTTGATTTCGCCTCGGCTACGCCCGTAGCATACCCGCGCCGCGCATGCGTCAGTACGTGGTTCGCCGCCTCCTGCTCTTCATCCCCACGCTCTTCGGAGCCTCGCTGCTCGTCTTCGTGCTCATGCGGCTCGTGCCCGGCGACATCGCCGAGATCCTCGTCTACCAGACCGGCTCGGAGGCGAGCGCCGTCCAGAAGAAGCAGATCCAGCAGATCCGGACCGGGCTGGGGCTCGACCGCCCCGTCCTCGAGCAGTATCTCGTCTGGATGGCGGGGGCGCTGCGCGGCGACTTCGGCCAGTCGTACACGCAGCGCCGGCCGGTGCGTGACATTCTCGCCGAGCGCTTTCCGCGCTCCATGGAGCTGGCCCTGCTCACGCTGACGATCGCCGTCGCGTGGGCGGTGCCCCTGGGGGTGGTCTCGGCGGTGCGGCAGAACAGCTGGCTCGACTACGCGGCGCGTCTGGTGAGCCTGTCGGGGCTGTCGCTGCCGCTCTTCGTGACGGGGGCGCTCATCCTGTGGGGGCTGGTGCGGCTGTTCCGCTGGATCCCGCCGCTCGAGTTCGTGCCCTTCTTCGAGAACCCGCTGGAGAACCTCAAGCAGCTCATCTGGCCCGCCCTCTGCCAGGCCTACTACATCAGCGCTCCCATCACCCGGCTCACGCGCTCGCAGATGCTCGAGGTGATCCGCCACGACTATGTCCGCACCGCGCGCGCCAAGGGGCTGGCCGAGCGCGCGGTGGTGTACCGCCACGCCCTGAAGAACGCCCTCCTGCCCGTCGTCACCTTCATCGGGTGGTGGGGCGGGCGTCTCCTCGGCGGCCTCGTCATCATGGAGATCATCTTCGTGGTGCCGGGCATGGGCACCGCGCTCGTGCAGGCGGTGAGCCAGCGCGATTACCCCACCGTGCAGGCCATGATCTTCCTGATGGCGCTGGTCTTCCTCCTCGTGAACCTCGCCATCGACCTCCTCTACGCGTGGCTCGACCCACGCATCCGCTACGCCTGAGATGGGGCCCGCGCTCGCCCGCCTCGTCCGCCGCGAGCCCCTCGGCGCCGCCGGCGCGGTGGTGGTGCTCGTGATGATCGCCGTCGCCCTCTTCGCGCCCGGGCTCGCGCCGCACGGGCCCAAGGACACCGGCTTCGCGCCATACACCGCCCCCAGCCGCGAGTTCCCCATGGGCACCGACCAGGTGGGGCGCGACGTGCTGAGCCGCGTGATCTGGGGCGCCCGCCTCTCGCTCTACGTGGGGCTGGCCTCGGTGGTGTTCGGCATCACGGTGGGCTCGCTGTGGGGCGTGGCCACCGCCTACTTCGGCGGCGGATTCGACGCGGGCAGCCAGAGAGTCGTGGACAGCCTCATGGCCCTGCCCCCCATCATCCTCGCGCTGTCCCTCATGGCCGCGCTCGGCCAGTCGGTGAACAACGTGATCCTGGCCCTGACCCTGCTGCTCACCCCCACTGCCGCGCGCACGGTGCGCTCGGTCGCCCTCGGCGTGGCCGCCGCGCCCTATCTGGAGGCGGCTCGGGCGGCGGGCTGCTCCCACTGGCGCATCATCGCCCGCCACCTCATCCCGAACTGCCTGGCCTCCTACATCGTGCTCATGACGACCAATGTCTCCTACGCGATCGTGGTGGAGGCCTCGCTGTCCTTCATCGGGGCGGGCGCCCCGCCGGACGAGCCCTCGTGGGGCGGCATGCTCACCGCCGGCGTGCAGGCCATCGAGACGGCTCCCTGGATGGTATTCTTTCCCGGCCTGGCGATCAGCCTGGCCGTCTTCGCGTTGAACTTGCTCGGCGACTCGATCCGCGACCTCACCGACCCGCGCCTTCGCGGCGGACTGGGATAGGCGCGGCCAAGGAGGAAGTGAGCTATGCGGACCACCCGGATCGCAGTGATCGCCCTCGCCGCCCTGCTGGTGGCCGCCCTCGGCGGCGCCGGCGTGTGGGCCCAGGACAAGCCGCGCACCGGCGGCATCCTCAACTGGTTCGACTACGGCGATCCCGGCCGCCTCGACGTGCACGCGGAGTCGCCCCTGGTGGTGCAGCAGGCCACCGCGGGCATCTACAGCGGCGTGCTCCAGTACGACCCCGACGAGCCCACCAAGGTGGTCGGCGACCTCGCCGAGAAGTGGACGGTGTCGCCGGACGGCAAGACCTACACCTTCCAGCTTCGCAAGGGGGTGAAGTGGCACGACGGCCAGCCCTTCACCTCCGCCGACGTCAAGGCCACCTTCGACCGCGTGCTCGCGCCCGACTTCAAGAGCCCCAAGTGCGGCGCTTCCCTCAAGCCGATGGTGGCGAGCGTGGAGGCGGTCGACGCGCACACCGTGTCCTTCCAGCTCAAGTTCGCGGCCGCGCCCTTCCTGCCCTCGCTCGCCTCCGCGTGGTGCCGCGTCGCCGCCAAGCACGTGCTCGCCAAGTACGGCGACCTCAACGGGGCGGAGGCCCAGATCGGCACGGGGCCGTTCAAGTTCAAGAAGTACGAGCGGGGCAGCGTCATCGAGTGGGAGCGGAACCCCGACTACTTCATCAAGGGCCTGCCCTACCTGGACGGCGTGAAGCAGTTCATCCTCGTGGCTGGCCCCACCCAGCTCGCCGCCGCCAAGGCCAGCAAGATCATGCTGTGGGACGCCTGGCCGCCCATGCGCAAGACGCAGGCCGACGAGCTCGCGCGGGCGCGCGACGACGTGGACATCTACCAGGCGCCGATCAACACGATGTTCGTGATCTTCCTCAACGCGGCCAAGCCGCCCTTCAACAACCCCGACCTGCGCCGCGCGGCGAACCTCGCCATCGACCGTCAGGAGCTGGTGGCGAAGGCCCTCGAGGGCGCCGGCGTGCCCTGCGCCGTTCTCGATCCCAAGCTCGTGGGCGACTTCGCCCTGCCCCTGGACGAGGTGGTGAAGTCCCCGGGCTGCCGCCAGCCGAAGGAGCAGGACATCGCCGAGGCCAAGCGGCTGGTGGAGAAGCACCATCCGGGCGGGCTCGACATCGAGGTCGCCACGCGCGCGGTGGGCAACTACGTGGACCGCGCGCAGGTAGTGATCGCCCAGCTCCGGAAGATCGGCATCCGAGGCACGCTGAAGACCCACGAGAGCGCGGCCGGCTACGCCGCCTTCGGCAAGGGCGACTTCACCATCATCGCCACGCAGGACCGGGCGATGGACATCAACGAGCCCTCCGGGATCTTCCACATCATCTACACGACCGAGGCGGGCAGCAACTACGGCCGCCACTCGGACCCCAAAGTCGACGAGCTCGCCGACAAGGCGCTCCGCGAGACCAACCGCGACAAGCGGAAGGCGCTCTACTGGGAGCTCCAACGCCACATCCTGAGCCGGGGCGACCACGCCTCCATCGGCGTCGGCTGGGTGGAGGGCTGGTTCTTCAAGGACAAGAAGCTCCGCGGCTTCAAGCCCGGCGTCACCGTCTATGACAACAACACGTTCATGAAGACCTGGATCGCCCAGTAGCCCCGTCCAGCTACGGCTGGCGGGTCGTCGGCTGCGCGTTCCTCCTCGCCCTGTGGGGCTGGGGGCTCGGCTTCTACGGCCTCGCCGTGTACCTGGTGTCCCTGCGCGCGGCGCGCGCGTGGTCCACCGCGGACATCTCCACCGCGTTCACCGCGTACTATTTCGTGGGCGCGGTGCTGACGATCTTCGCCGGCGACGTGTTCCGCCGCGT
>Ga0209382_10002369_pt1 | contig 27579 bp, 20 predicted proteins | sample SoiMetdeltSBSDD5_FD_187599 | JGI IMG/M metagenome (GOLD analysis project Ga0209382, IMG submission 187599) | Bulk soil microbial communities from a Populus tree surrounding site in Tennessee, USA - Soil MetaG P. deltoides SBSDD5 (SPAdes) (version 2) | ecosystem: Environmental > Terrestrial >... | reverse complement strand
CTGCTGCGCTTACTAGGCGCCCCGACGAGGGTCCCGCCATGGCGCCCCCCGGACCCGAGAGGGCAGACGCCTTCATCTGGTGGTCGGTGCGTGACCGGGTGGCGAGCGCGCTACGTCGCCGTGGTGACGTAGGCGACTTACCTCGCGCTCTCCGGTCGCGGGTTTACAGGCTCTGTCGTGCCGCTCGGTTGCCGGGATGCGCGCCGCCGGCTTTCCTGCGCAACTCGCGGCCCGTAGGTGGTCGAGAGAGTCGCGCAGCACACTATTTGAAAGAGTTCAGAGCGAACGTCGAGCATCGCCTCGACTCGAAGAGCACCTGTGGTCGCCAGAGCAGACCAATTCGTCCACATCGTCTCGGCCCGGCACACCACGGATTCCCGCGGCCCGCAGGACATCGCCAGCGCTGGGCGATCACGGGATGGTGGGCCGCTCTGAACTCTGAGAAACCAACGGCGGGCTGCCTCCCCGCGACAGTCGCCCCAAGAACACTCTTCCGACCATCACCGTGTCGCGAGTTCCCACAGGAAAGCCGCCGGCGCGCATCCCGGCACCCGAGCGGCACGCCAGAGCTGGTGAACCAGCGACCGGAGAGCGCGAGGTAACACTTCGAAGTCACCACGGCTACGCACCGCGCTCGCCACCCTGTCACCGAGCGACCACAGATGAAGGCGTCTGCCCGTTCGGGTCCGGGGGGCGCCATGGCGGGACCCTCGTCGGGGCGCTTCGTAAGCGCCGCAGCGGTCACGGGCGTCCCGGCGTCTCGACGCGGAGGCGCGCCCAACCCCCCGTCGTCAATGTGGCGCGCCGTGTCCCGCCATGGCGCCCCCCGGACCCGGGGCAGACGCCGGCCGGGTGGTCACTGTCTGTAACCAGCCACAACAGCCGCCTCCCTTCCGCCCCCCTCCGCGCCCTCTCCGCCTCCCCTCCGCTCCGCGCCCTCGAGCCCCACCCGACCCGCCCAACCCCCCCTGTTAACGTTCCCCTACACCTCGCGTAAACACGGTGAGACCGAGCATTTGCCCACAGGAGGAAGCCACACTTTGCAGCCCGCCCCACTGAGAGAAGCGAACAGTCCCGACGCCCAGCTCGAGGAGCTGTTTCGCGTCCACGGGCGCGATGTCTTCAAGACCGCGTTCCGCGTCACCGGTAGCGAAAGCGACGCCGAGGACGTGGTCCAGACGGTGTTCCTCCGCCTCCTGGCCAACCGCCACGCGGGTCGCGTGCGGCGGGACGAGGCCGGTGCCTACCTGCGGCGGGCGGCCACCAACGCGGCCCTCGACTGCCTGCGGCGCCGCAAGACCCGCGCCGCGGTGACACTCGACGACGCGCCCCCCGATACCCTGGCTGACGGAGCCCCCTCAGCCGAGCGCCAGGCCGGCGGTGCCGGCCTTCGCAAGGCGCTTCGTGACGGGCTCTCACGTTTGAACCCCCGCGCCGCCGAGGCGTTCGTCATGCGACACCTCGAAGGTTTGAGCAACGGCGAGGTGGCTGCCGCCCTCGGCACCTCCGCGCCAGTGGTGGCGGTCACGCTCCATCGCGCCCGCCGCGCCCTGCAAAAGCACCTGGCGGCCTCCCTTGATCTCGGCAACACGGTTGGAGAACGGTCATGAGCGAGACGATGCGCAACGATGAATCTGTCGAGCGGGCCTGTGCCGCTGTTCGTCAGGAAGCAGAAGGTCTGGATCCCGCGCGCACCGACGCCGCCCTCGAGCGCGTGCGCGAGCGGCTCGGGGTCGCCCCCGAGATCACCGGCGCGGTGCTCGGCTGCGCCGACATGCAGCGCCTCCTGCCGGCTTTCCTCGCCGGCACCCTGTCGCACGAGCGCGAGCTGCTCGTCGCCGACCACACCCGGAGCTGCATCGCCTGCCGCCGGGCGCTCAAGACCCTCGAGGAGGGTGAGCCCGCCGCGCCGGTGATGGCCGCGAAGGTCCGTCGTATCCCGGTGTGGGCGTGGGCGGCAGCGGCCACCGTCGCCGTGCTCGTCGGCCTCCAGCTGCTCGTCCTGCAGCAGGTGTGGCCCGGCGGCCCCGCCGGCTCCGCCATGCTGCGGGTGCTCTCGGGCACCGTCGTCGGCGTGCACGGCAAGACGGCGCAGGCCTTCGGCGCCGGCGCCGACGTGCCGTACGGGCAGCAGGTGGTCACGCCGCGCGGCCAGACGGCGATGGTCCGTCTCGCCGACGGCTCCACCGTCGAGCTGCGCGAGCGCACGCGCTTCTCGGTGCTGCGCAAGCGCGGCGGCACGACCCTCGAGCTCCAGGGCGGCGACATCATCGTCGAGGCCGCCAAGCAGGCGCCCGGCCGTCACCTCTGGGTGAAGACCATCGACTGCGAGGTGGCCGTCGTCGGCACCGTCTTCGCCGTCGACTCCGGCACCCGCGGCTCGCGCGTGTCGGTCTACGAGGGCAGCGTCCACGTCAGCCAGCGCGGCCGGCCCGAGCGCGTGCTCGCGCCCGGCAACCAGGCGACCACCAGCGCCCGCGTGAAGGCCGTGTCGCTCGAGGACGAGGTGGCGTGGAGCGCCCATCGCGAGCAGCACATCGCGCTGCTCGCCGGCGTGGCGCTGCTGCAGAGCGAGATGGCCAAGCTGCCGCCGGCCGAGAAGCGCTACGACAGCCCGTTCCTCGACCAGCTGCCGGCGAACACCGTGCTCTACGCGGCGATGCCCAACCTGTCGAGCAACCTCGGGCAGGCTCTGGACCGGGTGCGCGAGCGCCTGGCCTCCGACCCGCGCCTCGCGGCGGTGGTCGGCAACAGCCAGGACGTCGCGCGGCTGGGGAGCTTCCTCACCCACATCTCCGGCCTCGGCAGCGAGCTCGGCCAGGAGATCGCGGCCGCGGCGTGGCTCGGAGCCGACGACAAGATCAGCGGCCCGGTGGTCATCGCCCCGGTGGCCGACCCGGCGGGCTTCCGCGCCCACCTCGACGCGGCCCTGCCGCAGCTCCGTGCCGACCTCGGCGGCGACCACGTGTTCGTGGCCACCGACCCGTCGGCGGCGACGGGCGCCGAACACGGGATCTACGTCTGGGTGAGCGACGACCTCGGCGCGGTGGTGGTCGCCTGCAAGGGTGAGGCTCTGGCGCAGGCTGCGGCCGCCCTCCGCGACGCGTCCCGTCCGTTCCGCGATGCGCCGTTCCACCAGACCATCGCCGACCGCTACGCGGCGGGCGTCGACGGCATCCTCGCGGTCGACCTCCAGCGCATGGTGGTCGCGCACGCCGACGACGAGGAGCGCACCAAGCTCGCGCGGCTCGGTCTGGACGGCGTCCAGCACCTGCTGCTCGAGCAGTGGACCGAGGGCGACACGGCGCGGCGCGAGGCGGTGATCTCGTTCGCGGGCACCCGTCACGGCGTCGCCGCGTGGCTCGCCGCTCCGGGGCCGATGGGCGCGCTCTCCTTCTTCTCGCCCGACGCCACGGCGGTCGCCGCCTTCGTCACCAAGGAGCCTTCGCTGCTGCTCGCCGACGTGCTCGCGAGCTTCACCGCCGAGGAGCGCGAGCGCTTCGAGGCCGACCTCGCCCGCTTCGAGGCGGAGCACGGCTGGAACCCGATCGACGACCTGGCGGCGCATCTCGGCGGCGAGGTGGCGGTGGGTCTCGACGGGCCGGTGGTGCCGACGCCGGCGTGGAAAGCCGTGGTCGAGGTCTACGACCCGACGCGCCTGCAGGTCGGTCTCGAGCGGCTGGTCGCCGACGTCGACGGCCAGCTCCGGCAGCACGGCGAGGGGTCGCTCTCGCTCGTCGCCGAGGGCGAGGGGTGGATCGTGCGCCGCACGCGCGCCAACGGCACCACCAACGACGGCCACTACCGGTATCAGGACGGCTACCTCGTGGCGAGCGCCACGGCCGGCCTGGTGGAGAACGCGATGCGCACCCGCAGCGCCGGCGGCGGTCTGCTGCAGTCGCCGCGTCTGCGCGGCCTGCTGCCGCCCGACCAGCAGCTCAACGTCTCGGCGCTCTGGTACCAGGACCTCTCGGCGATCATGGGTCCGATCAGCGGCGTGCTCCAGGGCATGCAGGGACAGGCCGCCACCCCGGGCGCGCCGGAGCCCCCCGAGGAGCTGCGGGCGTTCGCCAAGGCGCTGGGCGAAAACTCCGGACCGACGGTGGTCTTCGCCTACGGCGAGGAGGACAAGATCCGCGTCTCCTCGTCGAGCCCGCGCAATCCGCTAGCCCTCATCGACATGCTGCTGCTCAAGGGCCAGGCCTTCGGGCACGTGGCGGGGGCGGCGGGTGCCGCGGAGGCGAACGCGGGAGGCTGAGCCGGATAGCCGGATGGTGGGCATGGCCCACCCTACGCGGAGCGATCGTCGCGTGGGGTGGGCTGTCCGCCGACCGCTCGGTCCGGCGCTCGCACGCACCCACGCCGGAGAGGCAGCCCTCTCCGGCTCCGATGTAGGGTGGACCGTGCCCACCATCAAATGCTCGAGGATCACGACGTGCCCGAAACACTGAACGGCTCGAAACACTGGACACGACCAGCGCGTAGGGATGGCTGACATGGTCTCCTCTAACCCGATGGTCTCCTCCAACCCGATCGACACCACTCCCGTCATCGCTCTCGACGGCTTCGGCGTCAAGCTCGGCAAGCGCTGGATCCTGCAGGAGCTCACCGCCGAGCTCAAGGGGCGCGCGATCGGCCTCCTCGGCCCCAACGGCGCCGGCAAGACGACGCTCATCAACACGCTGCTCGGCTTCCATGGCATCGACGCCGGCAGCGCGCGCATGCTGGGGCACGACGTGGCAAGCGAGCGCAAGCAGCTCGCGGCGCAGGTGGGCTACATGCCGGAGCGCGACGCCTTCGTCGCCGGCATGACGGGCATCCACTTCGTGCGCTTGATGGGCGAGCTCGCCGGGCTGCCGTCGCAGGTGGCCCTCGAGCGCGCCCACGAGGCGCTCTTCTTCGTCGGCCTCGGCGAGGCCCGTTACCGTGCCGTCGACACCTACTCGATGGGCATGAAGCAGATGGCGAAGCTGGCGCAGGCGCTGGTTCACGGGCCGCGGCTGCTCTTCCTCGACGAGCCCACCAACGGCCTCGACCCCGGCGCGCGGCAGCGGATGTTGGACCTCGTCAAGGCGATCCGCGACCGCGGCGAGACCCGCATCGTCCTCTCCTCGCACCTGCTCAAGGACGTCGAGACGGTGTGCGACGAGGTCGTCGTGCTCAAGGCCGGCCGCATCGCCACCGTCTGCGACCTCGAGGCCGAGCGGCGGGCCAACCAGAGCTTCCTCGAGCTCGAGCTGCGCGGCGGCAACGGCCACTTCGCCGAGGCCGCCGCGGCGCTCGGCTGCGAATGTCTCGTGCACAGCAAGCGCCGCCTCAAGCTGCTGTTGCCGCCCGCGGTGCAGGTGCAGCAGCTCTACGCCATCGCCGCCGAGCAGGGCGTCCAGATCCGGCGGCTGCAGGCCCGTCGCGACTCGCTCGAAGACATCTTCCTGAAGGCCATGGAGGAGCGCGATGGCAGTTCATAGTCACGTCTTCCGTCCCTACGAGGGGGCGCGCACCGCGCCGGGGCGGCGCTGGATGGTGGTGGCGCGCTACGCCATCGCCGAGGCGCTGTCGCTCAAGAAGACCGTCGGCCTGCTGGTGACGGCGGCCTTCCCGCTGCTCGGCGGCGCGATCGTCATCTATCTGCACCACAACCTCGAGGCGATCAAGATCCTCGAGCTGCCGCTCAAGGCCCTGGTGCCGATCGACGCCAAGTTTTTCCTCTGGATCCTGACCGCCCAGTGCTGGATCGCCTTCCTGCTCACCGCGGCGATCGGCGCGCGGGTGCTGGTCAACGATCTGCGCGACAACGCGCTGCCGCTCTACCTCTCGCGACCGCTCACCCGCGTCGAATACATCTTCGGCAAGGCGGCGGCGATCGCGGCGCTCACCTCGCTCGTCACCTGGGTGCCGTCGCTCGGCCTCGTCGCGCTGCAGGCGAGCCTCGAGCCGGGGTGGCTCGTCGCCAACTGGTGGATCGCGCCGGCGATCTTCCTCGGCTCGTGGGCGGCGATCCCGCTCTTCGCCCTCGTCTGCCTGGCGGTGGCTGCCGTGCTGCGGCGCCGTGCCGCGGCCGAGGCGGCCTTCGTGGCGCTCTTCTTCGTGGTGCCGCTCATCGCCAGGATCTTCGACGAGTTCCTGCACGTGCGCTGGGCGATGCGCTTCTTCCTGCCCGCGATCTTCGAATCGATCTGGACGCCGCTCTTCCGGCTGCAGCAGAGCAACGGGCTCTCGCCGGGGGCCGCGCTCTTCAGCCTGATGGTGGCGCTGACGCTCGCCAGCGCGGTGTTGCTGCGACGCGTGAAGGCGTGGGAGGTGGTCCGGTGAGCGCCGTGGTTCGCACCGAAGGCGTCGCGAGCGGTGCAGGGATCGTCTTCACGGACGTCTCGAAGTTCTACGGCGAGGTGCTCGGCGTCAACGGCGTCACGCTCAGCATCGAGCCCGGCATCACCGCGCTCGTCGGCCCCAACGGCGCCGGCAAGAGCACGCTCATGAACCTGATGACGGGGCTCGTGTCACCGACGCGCGGCCAGATCGCGGTGCTCGGCCACGCACCGCGCGATCCCGCGGTGTTCCGGCGCCTCGGCTACTGCGCGCAGTTCGACGCCTTCCCCCGCGGGGCGACCGGATTCCAGTTCGTCGCCGGCTTCCTCCGCCTCTTCGGCTACGAGAAGGAAGAGGTGTCGCTGCGGGCCCGGGCGGCGATCGAGCGCGTCGGCCTCACCGAGGCCGCCAAGCGGCGCGTCGCCGGCTACAGCAAGGGCATGCGGCAGCGCATCAAGCTGGCCCAGGCGATGGCGCACGACCCGGCGGTGCTCGTCCTCGACGAGCCGCTCAACGGCCTCGATCCGATGGCGCGCAGCGAGTTCATCTCCCTCTTCCGCGAGCTCGCGAGCGAGGGCCGGCACGTCATCGTCTCGTCGCACATCCTGCACGAGGTCGACCTGATCGCCGACCAGCTCGTGATGCTCCACCAGGGCTACGTCGCGGCCGAGGGCGAGATCCCCGAGATGCGCGAGGAGATGGTGGTCGACCGGCCGATGCAGATAGCAGTGCGCTGCTCCGAGCCGTCGCGGCTCGCCTCGCGCCTCTTCACCGCCGACCACGTCATCGAGATCAAGCTCCTCCCCGACGGCGATGGGCTGATCGCCACGACCCGCGACGCCGACCGCTTCTACCTGCTCCTCAACGAGCTGGCGAGCCGCGGCGAGGTGGGTGTGGAGGCGGTGGCGCCGGCGGACGAGGACGCCCACGCTGTCTACCGTTACCTCGTCGGCAGCGAGGCCCAGTGAGCGCCCGAGATCCAGTGATGAGAGACACCCGTGAAGTGACGCTCTCGAGGAAGATGCTCTTGAGGGAGATGTCAGTGAGGAGAATCCAGTGAGCACCACGGCAGCCACCTTTGACACCGCCGGCGCCGCCGGCGTCGCTCCCGCGACGCCTTCCGGCCGCGCCGCCACGACGCGCGCCCTGCTCGGGGTCATGCGCCTCGAGTGGCGCCGCCAGCTCCTCACCTTCCGCGTGCTCTGGCCGCTGGCGCTCGCCGCTCTGCCGCTCGCCATCACCGGCACCATGGCGTGGGTGGTGATGCACTTCCCCGAGAACTTCCACGACCACGGCACCCTCTCTGCCGAATACGCGAACCTCTACCACGCGCTCCTCGTGCGGGTGATCCTCTTCTTCGGCTGCCTCGCCCTCTTCCTGAACCTCGTGCGCGGCGAGGTGGAGGAGCGCACCCTGCACTACTTGCTGCTGACGCCGGTGCCGCGGCCGCTGATGGTGATCGCCAAATACGTCGCCGCGGTAGGCTCGGCGTCGCTCCTGTTCGGCGCCACCACGGTCGGCAGCTTCCTCCTCGTGCACATCCCGGAGGGGATCGGCAGCGCCTTCACCGGGCCGGCGCTGGTGCAGCTCGGCTCCTACCTCGCCATGACCGTGCTCGGCTGCATGGGCTACGGCGGCTTCTTTCTGCTGCTCGGCAGCGTCCTGCGCAGCCCCGGCCCTCTCGTGGCGTTCTATTTCGCCTGGGAGTGGTTCGAGTTCCTGCTGCCGCCCATGCTCAAGCAGGTGTCGGTCGTCCACTACTTGAAGGCCCTGACGCCGGTGCCGATCGCCGAGGGCCCCTTCGCGCTGCTCGTCGAGCCGACGCCGCCGGCGATCGCCGTGCTGCAGGTCATGGCCTACGCCGCCGTCATGGTGGGCGTGGCGGCCTGGGTGGCGAGTCGGACCGACCTCGACTACGGCAAGGGCTAGCGCGAAGCGGGAGGGTGCGCGGTGCGCACCCCACGTCGGACGTACGCGTGGCGCCGTCAGATGCGCCTTCGGGGGATCGGCCTCCGGAGTAGGGTGCGCCGTGCGCACCATCTTTCCACCTCGCCGGCGCCGGGAGCCCGGATGGTGCGCACGGCGCACCCTACGCCGGAGGGGTCTGGGTGAGCGATCTGAGGTTGGGTCACCGGTAGAGTCGCAAAGCGCGATGACCGCCGTTTCCAGCTTCCGCGTCGCCCCGGACGTCTTCGCCCGGCTGCCCGGGCTCCAGATCGTCGCCGTCGTGGCGCGCGACGTGAACGCGCCGCGCGGCGAGGAGATCGAGGCCCGTTGGGTTGCCGAGTGGTCTGGGGTGCACCGCGGGTTCCCCTACGCGAAGGCGCAGTCCCACCCGCACATCGCGCAGTGGCGCCTCGCCATGCGCGGCATCGGCGCGCCGCACAAGGAGTTCCCCACTTCGGTCGAGTCGCTCGTGCGGCGGGCGCTCAAGCAGCCCGAGCCGTTCCGCATCCACCCGCTCGTCGACCTATACAACGCCGTGTCGCTCGCCCACGTCGTGCCGGCGGGAGCGTTCGACCTCGACGCGCTCGACGGCGACGTCGAGCTGCGGGTGAGCCGCGCCGGCGACACCTTCCACGCCCTCGACGCGGCCAGCGCCGAGGCGGTGCCGCCCGGCGAGGTCTCCTACACGTCGGGCTCGCGCGTCCTCACCCGGCACCTCGTCTGGCGGCAGTCGCGGCTCGCCTTGATCGGCGAGTCCACCCGCAACGCGCTCCTCGTGTCGGAGCTCCTCGCGGGCCAGGAGGGGATGGTGCCCGTCGTGCTCGAGGCGCTCGCGGCGGGAGCGCGGGAGCTCCTGGGCGCGACGGTCAACACGGGAGTGCTCACGGCAACCGAACCCGCGCTTCGCTTGTAGGGTGCGCACCGCGCACCATCTTCTCCCCTCGGCCCGGGTGACAGATGGTGCGCGATGCGCACCCTACGCCGACCGGGCAGTCCGCGTAGGGTGCGCCGTGCGCCCCATCTTCTCCGCTCCCGGTCCGTGTCCGGATGGTGCGCACGGCGCACCCTACCGGAGCGCTCAGCGCGGCGGAGCGGACACCGCTTGCGCCGCGCCGGGCCCGAGGTCGAGCACCAGGTAGTCCTGGTCGCTGAAGACCTCGGTCATCCCCGGGCTCTGCCAGAGCTGGAGCGCGAGCTGCTGGTAGGCGGGCACGCGCCAGATCGTCACCCAGCGCGCCCCGAACTCCTCGCGGATGGTGCGCGCGGGGTCGCGGTCGCGCCCCTGCACGACGGCGACGTAGCGCTCGAAGCGTCGCGGGTCCTTGGCGTGGAAGACCGTCGGGTCGAGCGCGAAGAGGCTCTGCAGCCGAGGCGCGGCGTAGAAGAGCGGCGCGCTGTCGGCCCACTGCGCGGTGAAGACCCGCTCGCCGGGGGGCGCGTGCGCGCCGAGCCAGCGCGCCATGGCGAGCGGCGCCGAGTGACGACCGTAGCCCTGGGCGCGCACGCCGTTCACGGTGACCAGCAGTGCCGCCGCGGTGAGCGCGGCGAGCGTGCGGCGAGCCCACGTCGGAAGCGGTGGAAGGCCGCGGTTCGCGGCCTCGCGCGCCACCACCGCGAGAGCCAGGAGCACGAGCGGCTCGCCGAGCTCGAGGAAGCGGCGGATGCGCAGCGTGCCGACGAGGAGGAAGGCGAGGGCGGGCAGCGCCGCGGTGAGGGTGGCTCGCGTGCGCAGCGCCGGCCGCAGGACGAGCGCCGCCACGACGAGCGCGGCCGCCACGTAGGAGGGCCACTGGCCGTAGACGATCCAGGCCTCGGGCGGAAAGAGCTCCGTGCCGAGCTGGCTCTGGAGCGCGGCGTCGCCCGCCCCCGTCGCCTGGAAGGGGACGACGAAGTTGGCGATCCAGAAGAGCCGGAAGTTGTCCGGGAGCTGCGGGTGGGCGAGCTGGCCGACGAGCCATCCCCCCGCTGCCGCGGCGACCGGTTGCCAGGGGACGCGGTTCTCCTCCTCGTCGTCGCGCGTGACCAGCCCGGCGAGGGCCCACAGGCCGGCGATGGCGACGGCGATCCAGCCGCCGGTGTGGGTGAGCCCGAACAGCGCGCAGGTGACGGCGAGCGCGATCCGGCGCCGCTGGACGAGGAGCGCCACGACGAGCACCGTGAAGCCGATGAGCCAGACGTGGGGCCGCAACATCTCGAGCCGCTGGAGGAAGAGAGTTCCCGTCGCCGGCAGCGCGAGCAGGAACCACCACGCGCGCCGCACGCGCAGCGACGCGAGCGCCCAGGCGAAGGCGGCGACGACGAAGAGCTGTCCGAGGAGCACGCCGAGTCCCGAGGCGCGCTCGAGCGGAAGCCGGGCGAGCGGCACGAGCAGCAGGTGGTAGACCGGCGTGCTGTCGACGAAGCGGTCGAAGAGGGTGGAGAAGGGCGTCCACCAGAACGAGTGCATGCGCGGGTCGGTGCGCAGCTCGCGGGCGAGCCCGAGGTGGTAGTACTCGTCGTACGACCAGGGGGCGGGCGCCTCGAAGCGCAGCCAGGCGCAGAGCGCCAGCACGGCGACGGCCGCGAGAAGCAGCATCGCCCGGGGTGGCACGCGTCCGCGCCCCGAGGCCGCGGTCTCGACGGCCGTCGGTGCGCGGGGCGGCTCGGCGGCCGATGCACGGCGTTCCTGGCGGCGTGCCTTCTTTCGCTGGGAGGCCATGTCGGCGCGGTGCCTCGTCGTCGTCTGGAGCTCGGCTAGCTCGATCGTCAGCGACCCGGAGGCCGCCGCTGCGGCTGTCCCAGGTCGGGCGCCGCGAGCGTCCCCGGGGTGGCGAGGTCGAAGATGACGTAGTCCTCGTCGGAGTAGGCGATCGGCACGCGCCGCCGCTGCAGCTGCATGCCGAAACGGGGGTAGGCCTTCCACACCGTCACCCAGCGGGCGCCGAAGCGCTCGCGGATCAGGCGAACGGGATCGGCGCTCCGCGTGCGCACGATGTTTGAGTACATCGCGAAGAGCTCTGGGTCCTTTTCGGCGAAGGCGGTCGGGTCGAGCGCGACGAGCGACTGGAGCTGCGGCGCCGAATAGAAGAGAGGCCCCGAGTCGGCCCACTGCGCGGTGAAGACGCGCTCGCCTCGCGTTCCCTGGGTGCCGAGCCAGACCGCCATCTTCCGCGGCGGCGACCACTTGCCGACGTCGTAGCGCGTGTTGGACGCGACCGACGAGAACGTGGCCGCGAGCAGGCCGACGGCGGCCAGGGTCCCACCCCAGCCCGGCAGCGGACGCGGCAGGTCCTCGTCGCGCCAGTCGCGCGCCGCGAGCGCGAGGGCGAGCAGCGCGAGGGGCGTGCCGAGCTCGAGGAACCGCTGCATCAACAGCGCACCGACGAGCAGGAACCCCAGGGCGAAGAGTGCGACGGTGAGCGTGGTGCGCCGGCGCATTCGGGGCTGGAGCGCGAGCGCGGCGATCACCAGCCCGGCGGCGACGAAAGCCGGCCACTGCTCGAAGAGGACCTGCGCGGTCGGCGGCGTGAGCTCGTTGCCCAGCTCGCGGCGCAAGGCGGCGTTGGCGGCGGAGGTCGCCTGGAAGGGAATGACGAAGTTGGAGACGAAGAAGAGCCGGAAGTTGGCGGGCACGTCGGGGTGCACGAGCTGGCCCAGGAGCCAGCCCCCCGCCGTCGCGGCGAGCGGTTGCCAGAGGAACCGGGGCTCGCCCTCCCGCCGCTCGTCGGGCAGGACGGCGCCGAGGATGGTCCACGCCGCGGCGATCGCGATGGCGATCCAGCCGCCGGTGTGGGTGAGGCCGAAGAGGGCGGAGACGACGGCGAGCGTCTTCCAGCGCCGCCCCTCGAGCAGCGGGAAGAGGAGGAGCGAGAAGCCGATGAGCCAGACGTGCGGCCGGCACATCTCCAGGCGCTGCAGGAGGACCGTGCCCACCGCCGGAAAGGCGAGGACGAACCACCAGGGCCGGGGCACTCGCATCGTGTGCAGCACCCACGCGAAGGAGCCGACGGCGAAGAGCTGGCCGAGGAGCGCCCCGAAGAGGCCGGCGCGCTCGAGCGGCAGCCGCGCAAACGGCATCAACAGGATGTGGAAGAGCGGCGCCCCGTCGACGAACTGGTCGTACATGGTGGAGAAGGGCGTCCACCAGAACGAGGGGATGCGCAGGCCGGACCACATCTCGCGCGCCAGGGCGAGGTGGTAGTACTCGTCGTAGTCGCGCGGCGCCGGGGCGCGCCAGCGCAGCCAGAAGAGGAAGAGGACGACGAGACCCGCCACGAGGGCGAGGCGCGCGGCGGGCGGCAACCGCGACTCGAGCGACGGTGCCGCCGCGACCGCGGCCGCCGGAGCCGTCGATCCCTTGCGTCGCCCCGGGCTCCTCCGCTTGGCGCGGGGCGCCACGGCTACATGCGCTCCGGCAGCGGGATGCCGAGCACGCCGGCGAGCGCGGCGAGCGCCTTCGCGAAGGCCTGGGTGGCCGCGAGGCGTGCGGTGCGCAGCGCGGTGTCGGGCTCCTGGAGGATCGGGTGCCGGTGGTAGACGGCGTTGAAGCGCTGCGCGAGCTCGAGCGCGTGGCGGGCGATGAGCGAGAGCTCGAGCGCGCGCCCGGCCTTCTCCACCGTGTCGGCGATCTGGGCGCCGAAGAGGGCGAGGTCCCAGAGGTCGTCCGCCCAGACGTCCTCGGGGAGCGCGGCAACCTGCTCCGGGGTCACCGTCTCGGGAAGGCCGGCGGCGGCGAGCTTGCGCTGGATGTTGCGCGAGCGGACGACGGCGTATTGCAGGTAGGGGCCCGACTCCCCCTCGAAGGCGAGCGCCTCGGCGAAGTCAAAGGCGATGACCCGGTTGGTCGAGGCCTTCACCATGAAGAAGCGCATCGCCGCGGTGGCGATGGCGGTGGCGAGGGAGTCGAGCTCGCCGGGGGCGAGCTCGCGGTCGCGGCTCCCGATCTCCTCGCGCGCCTTGGCGATGAGCTGGTCGATCAAGTCGTCGGCCTTGACGCCGATCCCCTTGCGCCCCGACATCTCGAGGGACTTGCCCTCCCCCTCCTCGTCGACGGCGACGCCGAGGGCGCGCGCCGTCGCCGGCGTGAGCGCCACCATCTCGTAGGCGAAGTGGACGGAGCGCTCCGCCTGCGAGGTGTGGCCGAGCGCCTCGAGGCCGGCGCGGACGATCTTCTGCAGATAACTCTGCCGGATGTCGATGACGTTGACGACGCGGTCGGCGCGCCCGAACGGCGGGTGCCGCGCCTCGCCGCCTGGCTCGTAGATCGGCGGAAGGGCGCAGGTCTCCCAGACTTTTTCTTCCTGCCAGCGCCGGTACTCGAAGTCTTTGCCGAGGAGGCCGAACTTCCAGAGCTGGTAGGCGATGTCCTTGCCGACGTAGGTGACCGTGCCGTCGGAGCGCACGATCACCTTGTCGGGCTCCTCGAGGCCGGAGAACTCGTCGGCGTGGGCGAGCGGCATCATCCAGCAACCGGCGTTTTTCCCCTCGGTCTCGAGGCGCACGGCGCCGCTCGCCTTGAGGCGCTCGAAGGCGACGTGGAAGAAGTCGAGGGCGAGGATGTCCGCCTCGTGGGTGAGCAGGTCGTAGCCGATGCCGAGGCGGCGCATCGTCGCGAGGTGGCGCACCACCACCCGCCGCGCCACGAGGCGGCCGATCTCGGCGCGCGGCCCCTTGCCGCTCTCGAGCTCGTGCAGGGTCTCGCGGCGGAGGCGGTCGCGCGTCTTGTCCTCCTCGTACCAGCGGCCGACCTCGCTGTAGAGGTCCCAGCACCAGTAGTCGAAGGGCTCGGGGATGGCGGCCACATCGTCGAGCGTCATGCCGCGTAGGTCGACGCAGCCGACGACGACGTCGGCCACCTGCACGCCGGTGTCGTCGATGTAGTTCTGCACCTCGACGGGGTGGCCGATGGCGCGCAGCGACGCCACCAGGACGTCGCCGAGCACGGCGTTGCGCAGGTGGCCGATGTGCGCCGCCTTGTTGGGGTTGATGTTGGTGTGCTCGACGATGACCTTTTCCGCAGCGGCGCTCGAGGCGGTGGTCACGAGCGCCGGCTCGGAGAGAAGCCGCTCCATCGCCGGCGAGCGGGCGAGGAAGGCGTTCAGGTAACCGGCGCCGGCGAGCTGGATCGTCCGCACGCCGTCGGGAGTGTCGAGGCCGTCGAGGATCTCCTGCGCGATGGCCCGCGGCGGCTTCTTCAGCGTGCGGGCGAGGTGCAGCGGCGCCGGGAAGGCGAGGTCGCCCAGCTCGCGGCGCGGCGGCACCTCGACGACGGGGTCGTGTTCGACCCCGTAGAGGTCCCGGATCCGCGCCGCGAGACGCGCCGTCAGCTCACCCTTGATCGCCGCCCACATGGCGGCGGAGCCTACCAGCTGGTCGTGGACCCAGCCGCGCGTGACCGCCGATCGAGATCCGGACGGGCGGGGGCAGGCCCCGCCCCTACAACTCGGAAGCGGAGACGCTCTTCTCCGGATGTATGGGCGGGGCCTGCCGCCGCCCGTCGGGGTCTTGGTTCGGCGCTACGGACAGGTGGCGAGCGCCGACGAGTCCTGGATCGGCTGGAAGGGTGCGCCAAGGGGGTTGTGGTACACCTTGGGAACTCCGGTCGCCGTGTCCGTCACGGTGATGTCGACCTTCACGTCGGTCAAGCCGCCTGCGTAGACCCAGAAACGGTTGTTGTACGAGCAGGCGTTGATCACCTTGATTACCGCCTCGACGTTGACGGCGCTGAAGAACCAGAGATAGCCCGTCTCGTCGGTGAGCTTCACCGCCTGCGCGTTTCCGACCGGCTGGCCGGCCGCCTGGAAGGTCGCCTCCACCCTGAAGCGGTTGTTGTTGAGACACATCGCCGTGGCGGTGGGCGTACACGTGCCGGCGGTGGCGCGCGGATCGACCCGGATGCCCATCGCGCGCGGTGGGTTCCCGGGGAACAGGGTCGACATGCTGGTCCAGGTGACGCCGAGATTGCCGCTGCCGTAGTTGCTGCGCTGCGTGGTGCCGGACGAGGTGTCGCCGCACATGAGGATCCCGCCGCCGGGCCCGCCGCCGGGCCAGCGTGCCCCAACGTAGACGCTGGTGTCGGGCAGGACGATGCCGGCGCTGGTGAGGTCTACCGAGTAGAACTGCGAGGCGCCGAAGATCGGCAGGGACGTGGCGGTGGCGCTTGCCGTCCCCAGCAGGGACCCCGGCTGGCCCCCGGCGCCGTTGTCGTTGTACACCACGACGTCGAAGCTCATGCTCGAAGAGATCCCGGAATTGGCGCGCGAAAAGCAGAAGCAGGCCTGGTCGAGCTGCGTCGTTCCACCAGGCAGGTCGAACTTCATGACCATGGTTGCGTCGCCGGGGTCTCCGTCGCCGATGCTGTACGCCACGTTGAACGCCCCATCGTCGTAGACCACGCCCGCGTTGCACTGAGGGCTCAAGGACTTCGCTTCGTCCTCCGGCACCTCGAGGAGGTTGGCAGGCTCGGCGATCTCCGCTGCGCACGGCACTGCGAGGAAGGCGAGAGCGACTGCAGTCCGGAAGCGGGTGCTCTTCATGCCACACCTCCTGTCTCGAAACGGGGTGCTCCTGTGAGAGATATCACAAAAGCCGGCCCCTGAGCCCCGGCGGGGGGCCCCCCCTTTGATATGCTCCAGCCCCTGTGGGGGATAGCGCTCTGAAGGGCAAAGAAGCACCTCCGGTAGCCGGCCGTAGCCTGTCGATCAAGATGCGGGAGACAGACCTGCAGCTTCTCGAGGGCGACATCACCGACTTGTCGGTCGACGTGATCGTCAACGCCGCCAACGAGAAGCTCCAGCTCGGCAGCGGCGTCGCGGGCTCGATCGCCAAGAAGGGCGGGCCGTCGATCCAGGAGGAGTGCAACCGCATCGGCAGCACCCCGGTGGGCACGGCGGTGATGACGGCCGCCGGCAACCTCAAGGCCAAACACGTCATCCACGCCGTCGGCCCGAAGAAGGGCGAGGGCGAGGAGGACCGCAAGCTCGCCTCCTCGGTGCGCGCCTCGCTCGCCCTGGCCGAGCGGCACGGCATGCGCTCGATCGCCCTGCCGGCGATCTCGGCTGGCAACTTCGGCTTCCCGATGGACCGCTGCGCGCGGATCATGCTCACCGAGATCCAGCGCTACATCCAGGGCGGCACGAAGCTCGAGCAGGTCGTCGTCTGCCTCTACGGCGACGAGGCCTTCGACACCTTCAAGCGCGAGCTGCGGCGCGGCTTCCGCTAGGGTCGTCACCGCCTCGCGCGATCTCCAGGTCGGGCGGCATCGCAGCGCCCGCGCCGGGGCCTCGTAGGTCCGCTCCGGAAAGCCGACGGCATCCCGACCCCTTTTGCCGGCGCTCCTCGCTAGGCAGGGAAAGGAGCCGCCATGAGCCACCTCGAGCCGTGCCGCCCGTCACCCCGCCCCGCCTGCGCTCGGCGCCGCCGGTTCTCGCAGCCCCTCCTCCTGCTGGCGGCTCTCTGCGGCGTCCTCTGCGTCCGGCCGGCATGGTCCGCGACGGCTTTCTCCGCCCAGCGGACCATCGCCCCCGACGTCTTCAGCGGTACCACCGCGACGGCAGCCGACGTCGACCGTGACGGCGACCTCGACGTCGTCTGGGGTCGCGTCTCGGGAGGCGAGATCGCCTGGCAGGAGCAGCTCGACGACGGCTCCTTCGTCGAGCACGACGTCACCTTCAGCCACAGCAACCCGGCGGACGTCGCGGTAGGGGACCTCGACGGCGACGGCGACTCCGACCTGGTGTTCGCCTTCAACGCCTCCGACGCAGTCGCCTGGTACGAAAACGACGGCAACCAGCTCTTCACCGAGCGTCTCGTCGCCTCGGGTCTCGACTTTGCCAACGGCGTCGCCCTCGCCGACGTCGATTGCGACGGCGACCTCGACGTGTTGTCGACCTCGGGGGGCGACGACACCGTCGCCTGGCACGAGAACGACGGCGACGGGTCGTTCACGCGTCACGACATATCGACCACCGCCGACGGCGCGAACGACGTCGTCGGCGCCGACCTCGACAGCGACGGCGACGTCGACGTCGTCTCGACCTCGGGCCAGGGCGACGTCGTCGCCTGGTTCGAAAACGACGGCAACGAGGCGTTCACGCGCCACGCCCTGCCAGGATCCGCCGACCTGGCGAGGGCCGTGGCGGTCGGCGACCTCGACCGCGACGGCAATCTCGACGTCGTCGCGGCGTCGGGCAACGACGACCGCATCCGCTGGTACGAGAGCGACGGCGCGGGTACGTTCACCCATCACTTCCTCGCCAGCGGGCTCGACAACGTCGACAGCGTCGCCCTCGGAGACCTCGACGCCGACGGCGACCTCGACGTGCTCTCGGCCTCGTTCGGCGACGACACGATCGCCTGGCAGGAGAACCTGGGCGGCGGCTCGTTCGTGGAGCGGACGATCAGCACGACCGCGGCGACGGCGCAGGCGGCCTCCGCCGCCGATCTCGACGGCGACGGCGACCTCGACGTGCTCGCCATCGTCTCGGACTTTGCGAGCGACGACAATGCCGTCGTCTGGTTCGAGAACCTCCTGCCGCGAGAGACGGCCCTCCCGGCCGAGGCGAGGCTGGTGGTGTCCGGTCTGCCTGGCGCTGCGGGGATCGATGCAGCCGACGTCGACGGCGACGGAGACCTCGACATCGCCGCCGCGGCCGCGGCCGCCGACGGCGTCTGGTGGTTCCGCAACGCCGGCAACGGCGGGGTCGACCTGACGGTGCAGCTCGCGAGCGGCGACGGCGACTTCGTCGACGGGGTCGGCTCGGTGGAGCTCTTCGATCTCGACCGCGACGGCGATCTCGACGTGCTCACCGCGGCCGCCACGGGCGGAGACGTGGCGTGGCACGTGAACCCGGGTCACGCCGCCGGCGCCCCGATCAGCTTCCAGCACCAGCTCGTCGACGGCGGGGCCGCCACGGTCCGTCACGCCACTGCCGGCGACCTCGACGGCGACGGCGACCTCGACATCGTGGCGGCCGTCACCGGCGAAAACGCCGTCGAGTGGTATGCGGGCGACGGCACCGGCAGGTTCACCAGCGCGATGATGGCCGCCACTGCGGTGACTGCGGTGCGCTCGGTCGACGTCGGCGACGTCGACGGCGACGGCGACCTCGACATCGCCTTCGCCGAGACGGGGTCGATCCGTCCCGGATGGCTGGAGAACCTCGGTGGAGCCGTGCCTTCGTTTGCCAGGCGGACGCTGCCCGATGCCTTCCAGGCCCCCTTCTGGGCCAGCATCGCCGACTTCGACGGTGACGGCCGCGCCGACTTGCTCTTCACCTCGTTCGCCAACGACAAGGTGGCGTGGTACCGCAACACGGGCGGCAGCCCCGCGACGTTCCTGCTCGCGTCGGTCACCTCCGGCGTCGACGGTCCCACCGACATCGAGCCCGTCGACCTCGACCGCGACGGCGACCTCGACTTCGTGGTCGCGGCACGCGACGCGGACCGGGCCGTCTGGTTCGAGAACGCGGGGCCCGGCACCTTCCCGCGCCGGAGGTCGCTGCCACCGGTGCTCGACGGCGCCATCGGCCTGGTCGCCGCCGACCTCGACCGCGACGGCACGGTCGACCTGGCCGTGGCATGTGACGCGGCTGGCAACGTGCAGTGGGTGCCCAACCGCCGCGCCCTCTTCTGGGACGACTTCGAGAGCGGCGGCACGGCCGCCTGGTCGGCGCGCACGCCCTGACGGCGACGCGCGGGCGGAGCTGCGCCGCGGCGGCCCTAGCGAAGGATCGCGGCGTCGTCGAGGCTCTCACTCAGGTGCCCACTCCGGTGAGTCGCGTCCGCAATCGCGCGCTGCATCGTGGGGGCCGCCCCCTCGCATGGGCTCTGCTCTGGCTCGCGACGGCGGTGGCGCTGCGCGCGCAGGGTGCGTTGGACGCGGCCGCCCCGGTCGGATTTCCCCTCCAGCCCGGGATCTGGCGGCTCGACGGCACCGACCCCGCGCTGCCGCACCACGACCTCGAGCCCCTGCGCACGATCGTCGGCAAGGCGACGGTCGTCGGTCTCGGCGAATCGATCCACACCTCGGGGGGCTACTACGAGGCCAAGCACCGGATCTTCCGCTACCTCGTCGAGAAGCTGGGCTTCCGCGTCATCGCCTTCGAGACGCCCTGGCTCGACGGCGAGACCGCCAACGCCTACGTGCAGACCTGCGACGGCACCGCCGACGCCGCCACCGCCGGCTTCTTCGGCGTCTGGCGCAGCAGCGAGCTCTCGGCGCTCGTGCGCTGGATGTGCGAGTGGAACAGCAGCCATCCGAGCCCCAAGGACAAGCTCTCGGTCTACGCCTTCGACGTCCAGTGGCAGGCGGCGGAGGACGCGCAGGCGCTCGCCGACTTCCTCGCCCGCGTCGGGGTCGACCCGACGCTCGAGCCCTACGCGGGTCTCGAGCGCTGCAGGGCGGCCGAGGCGATCTTCCGCCCGCGCGGCACCGTCAGCGAGGTCGAGATCGCGCCGTGCGCCGACTCGACGGACGCGGTCGCCGCCTATTTCGCCTCCCATGCCCGCACGCTGCCGCGCCTCGTCGGCAAGGTCGACTTCGCCTGGGCCAAGCTCCGGTTGGCGGGTCTGGCGGCGTGGGTCGAGGAGATGCGCTGGTACGGCCGCGACTTCCCGCGCTCCTTCGCAGCACGCGACCGCGGCATGGCGACGTTGTTCCAGGGCATTCGCGCGCTGCGCCACGCCAAGTCGAAGATCGCGCTCTGGGCGCACAACGGGCACATCACGCAGGACGCCAACGCCTACGGGCTCACCACCATGGGGTCGTTCCTCGCCCAGGAGCTGAAGGGCAAATACGCGACCGTCGGGCTCGTGAGCCACCGCGCGGCGATCGACTGGCCGGGCGTCGGCTGCGGGGCGGTCGAGATCCCCGGGCCGGGCTCGGTCGAGGAGATCCTCCACGACCTCGGGGAACCGGCGCTGCTCGTCGACCTCCGTTTCCCCGGCGCCAGCGAGCCGCCGATCGCGCCCGGGCAGGTCTACGAGCTCAACTCGACGCCCATGGTGCCGGCGCGCGCCTTCAACGCGCTCGTCTTCCTCGACCGCTCGCGCAAGATGACGCCGGTCGCCTGGGTTCCTTGCCAGTGAGGGGCTTCTTGCCAGTGAGGGCTTCTTGCCAGTGAGGCGAGCCCGGAGTTGCTCGAGCTCCGAGCACCGCGTTCAGGGCCGAGCCGGCGCCTGGTCGGCCGCGACGCCCTAGTGTCCCGACACCGTGATTCGCAGCACAATTCGGCGGCGCCGCGGGCCTCCTGACGGAGCGCGTCACCCGGACGCAGTCGCTAGCGGTCTTCGTCCTGGTAGCGTGCGAGCGTCGCGCGGAGCTCGTCGGCCTGCCAGCCGTTCGGGAAGCGTCGCAGGCCCTCCTCGAGATCGGCCCGTGCCGCCGTTCGATCGCCGAGCTCCCAGCGCGCGCGGGCGCGGGTCTGCAGCGTGAGCGCGAGGTTGTACGGGCTCACCTCGTCGGCGCGCCTCCGCATCAGCGAGTCGATCGCGGCGATCGCCGCGGCTGCATCGCCGACGCTGATCGACGCCTCCGCGAAGTCGCGCACGACGTCGGCCGTGGTGTCGCCCGCCATGCAGTTGGCGCAGTTGTCGGTGCGCTGGTCGTAGTCGCGCAGCTCGTCGAGGCCGAAGCGCAGCAAGGCGAGGCGCCGTTCCGGGTCGCCCTCGGTGTACGGCATGAGAGCGAGGGCCTCGGCGACGAGGTCGGTGTCTTCCGGGTGATCGAGGATCGCCTGGTAGGCGAGCTTGTAGAAGCGCTGCTCGCCTTCGTCGTCGGAGTGGCCGCCGGTCTGCCAGACCGACATCAGGTCGCCCAGGTTGTGGATGGCGAGCGGGGTCTTCGGCGCGCTGCTCCACCAGTCGGGCTTCGGCACCGCGGCGGTGAAGCGCGCCAGGAACGCCGCGCCGCGCCGCAGACTCTCCGCCTTCTCCTCCGCCTCGCGATCGGCCTGCCGCCGTTGCGCTGCCTCCGACGCTAGGCGGTCCTGGACGCGCTCGTGCCAGAGCCAGCCGCCGAGCGAGATCCCCAGCGCGGCGGCGGTGGCGAGCGCCCAGCGGCGTGGCTCCGGCGGCAGCCTGACCAGGAGCCAGAGCCCCGCCAGCAGCACCACCGCCCCGGCATAGCCCCACCACGGGAGCGAGCGATCGACCACCCGGAAGCGGCACATCCAGCTCTGCGCGCCGGCGTCGTGGGTGAAGAAGTTGCCGATCGCCGCGCCCTGGTGTCGAGCCCCCACCGCCAGCGCGTAGTAGTGGCCGTCCGGCGTCGGCGGCAGCTCGAGGGTCAGCGTGGTGGCGGCGGTGCGGCCGCGCACGATCTCGGGGCCGTTCCGGTGGTCGCCGGTCATGTCCTGGACCACGTAGTCGTATTCGGCGCCGTCGACCAGCGGCTCCCAGCGCACGACCATGGTGTGACGCGCGGGCAGTGCGAAGCGCGGTGTCTCGAAGCTCGGCAGCTCGTTCCACTCGCGGGTCAGCTGCCCCTCGAGCGGCCGCTCGTTGTCCCACGGCGCCGTCATGCGGATGAGGCGCAGGAGCGGGACCCGCAGCACGTCCGGCGACCCCTCCGCGACGACGAAACGGTGGAAGACGTCGTAGTCGCCCGGGTAGCGCCCGGGGTTGTCCCGGTGGTCGTCGACCTCGACGTGCAGCGTGTAGGTGCCCGCCGGCGGACGGCGCATGACGACCGTGTGCGCCCCGGGCGCCACCTCGTCACGGAGCCCGCAAGAGATCCACTCCATCCGCCCGTCGTCGCGGCAAGTCAGCTCGGGCGTCGCCGCCGTGGCGAGCGGTTTCCCGTCGTAGAGGAGCTCGACCGTGAGCCAGCCCGGAGCGGCGTCCGATTGGGGCGATGCCGGCGCGGGATCGCTCCCGAGACCGAAGACCGCCGCCAGCGCCACGACCTCCAGGACTCGAGGGATCCGGGTCACCACCTCACCTCCTAGAGCTGCTCTCCGACCTTCTTGAGGCCGCGCACCTGCTCGACCAGCATGCGCTCCCAGACGCGGCCGATGCGGATCAGCTCGAGCACCTTCGCGCCGGGGCCGGTGAAGCGGCTGCGCGCCACCATCCGGCAGCCGTCCGGGCGCGGCTCGAGGAACCACTCCTGACGCAAGGGCACGCCCCAGAAGAGGCCGTCCCAGGTGAGCGCCTTGTTGTCGGCGCAGAGCGCCACTTTCGGCCGCAGGGTGACGGTCAGGCGTCCCATCTGCAGCGTCACCTCGAAGCGGCTTCCCTCGCGCAGCGGCTTGAAGTCCTTGCTCCGCGCGTCGCGCACCGCCGGCCACCAGGTCTTCCAGCTCCGCGGCTCGACGAGGAGGCCCCAGACCTTCGTCGGGTCGTTGGCGATCGGCAGTCGGGACTCGATGGCGAGCGGCATCCGGTGGCGGCCCGGCCGGCCGCTTCCTCAGGCCCCGAACTTCTGCAGCCGCCCCGCGTGCGCGAGGAGCAGGGCGAGCAGCGCGCGGGAGGGGAAAGTCCCGAGGTGACCGCAGGTCGCCGCAACCTCGTCGAAGCGGTCGCAAGGGTCGGCGAAGACGGTGTCGCGCCCGTGCCCGTGCGGTCCGGCGACGAGCAGCGGCACCGGGTGGAAGCTGTGCGCCCTCATCGGCGCCGGCGTCGAGTGGTCGCCGGTCACGGCGACGACGTCGGGCCCGAGGGCGAGCAGTGCGGGCAGCGCGGCATCGACCTCCTCGATCGCTGCCACCTTCTGCGGCAGGTTGCCGTCCTCGCCCGCCTGGTCGGTCTGCTTGACGTGGAGGAAGAAGAAGTCGAAGTCGGCCCACCGGCTGGCGACGGTGGAGACGATGTCGCCTATGTGCTTGCCGCAGGGCACCACGGTCATGCCGCACGCCGAGGCGACCCCGCGGTAGAGCGGGTAGCCGGCGAAGCAGCCGCAGCGGAGGCCGTAGAGCTCGGTCATCGGCGGCAGGTGGGGGAGCGACGAGAAGCCGCGCAGGAGGGCGCGGTTGGCCTTCGGCTCCGCCGCGAGCTCGCGGTCGAGCGCCTCGACGAGGCGGGTGACGAGGGCGGCGGTGTTCTCGCCTGCCGGGGCGCTCGCGCGCGGCGGCAGGGCCGGCACGCCCAGCTCCTGCGGGTCGGTGTCGGTGACCTCGGGCGAGAGCCCCGGGCCGCGCAGGCGCAGTACGAAGCGGTGCCCCTCGCCGGGCGTCAGCTCGGCCTGGACGTCGCCGAGCTGGGCCTCTGGGTGGCTCTGGGGATCCAGCGCCCGCTGGAGGCGCTCGACGATCACCCGCGACTCGTCGCTGGGGATGCGCCCGGCGCGGCGGTCGGTGAGGTTGCCCTGCGCGTCGGCGGTGGCGAAGTTGCCGCGCGCCACGACGTCGCCCGGCAGCACCTCGACGCCGGCGCCCAGCGCCTCCAGCACACCACGTCCGATGTCCCCCTCCGGCGACAGCGGGTCGTAGCCGAAGAGGGCGAGGTGGCCGGGACCGCTGCCCGGCGTCACGCCGTAGGCGACCGGCACGATGCGCCCCAGCGAGCCGCCACGCGCGAGAGCGTCGAGGTTGGGCTTCTTCGCCGCCTCGAGCGCCGTCTGCGGCTGCGCCGCGGTGCGCAGGTCGCCGACGCCGTCGAGGACGAGGAGGACGATCTTGCTGTCGTTCTCGTGGGCGAGCTCGGCGAGCTGTCTGGGGGCGAGGGCGCTCATGGGCGACTCGGGCGGCTCAGGCGACGAAGTACCCGTAGGCGCGCACCTGGATGCGCGTGCGCGGCTCGAACCCCGAGCCGAAGAGCCCGAAGGCCGAGGCGCGCGCCATCACCGGCAGCACGATCCAGCCGTCGAAGCTCTCGCCGCCGGCGTAGGCGGGCACCACCGGCTCGATCTCGGCGAGCTTCAGCCAATGGTCCTCGCGGGCGTCGAGGCGGGCGCGCAGCTCGACGTAGGCGCGGTCGAGATCGATCACCCGTCGCGACGACGGGTGCCAGATCGAAAACAGGAACCGCGCCTCGTCGAAGTCCGCGGTGTCGACCTCGGCGCGGCCGGCGACTAACAGCGGAAAGTTGAACGAGCCGCCGCTGTCGGTGGCGTAGATCTCCGGCGTGGGGTCGAAGACCACCTGCAGGGGTTCCGCTGGGAGGTCGACGGGCTTGCGGCGTTGCATCGGATCCGGTGGCGATAGGTGGCGATAGGTGGCGGCGGCGGGGATGGCGCCTGGCGCCCGAGGAAGGGGGAGTCTATCAAGCCGGGACGCTCGAGAGGGCCCGGGCCCAGCCGGGTCGACGCCGCGTGTAACCGGTCGGTTTCTCGATGGTAGTGGTTAGCGAACACCGGCACTCCCGGAGGAGGCCCCATTCCCGGAGGAGGCACCATGCTCCCGCGCCTGCCGCTCCCTGCCACGCTCCGCCGGCTCGCTCGCCGACCCGGCTTCCTGGCGCTCGCCGTCACCACCCTCGGGCTGGGGATCGGCGCCGCCGCGGCGATGTTCGCCGTCGTCGACGCGGTCCTGCTGCGGCCGCTGCCCTACGCCAACGCCGACGAGGTGGTCACCGTCTGGTCGCACGTCGACCTGCCGGAGCGCAAGGGAGGGTCGCCGCTGTCGCTCAACGAGGCGATCGCCTACGGCGAGCGCTCGCGCGCCTTCCGCGGCTTCGCCGCCTACACCTGGGGCCAGGCGACCCTCCTCGGCGGCGACCAGCCGAGGCAGCTCGTCTGCGCGCGGGTCATGCAGCCGATGTTCGCGGTGCTCGGTGTGAGGCCCGTGCTCGGACGCACCTTCCTGGCCGCCGAAGACGCGCCGGGGCGCGACGAGGCGGTGGTGCTCACCCACCAGCTCTGGCAGCAGGCGTTCGGCGGTGACCGCGGGGTGCTCGGGCGCAAGGTGGTCCTCGACGGTGTGCCCCGCGTCGTCGTCGGCGTGATGCCGGCGGGGTTCGACTATCCGGGGCGCGCGGACCTCTGGGTGCCGCTGGCGATCGACCGCGCGGCCCTCGACGCGTCCACCATCGAATCCCACGGTCTGAACGCGGTGGCGCGGCTCCGCCCCGGGGTCACCGCGGAGCGCGCGCTCGCCGACCTCGACCGCGTCGTGCGCGAGCTCGACGCCGAATATCCCGGACACTTCGCCCCGCGCGAGAGCGCCAACGTCTTCACGCTCGAGAGCACGCTGCTCGGCAGTGCGCGAACGCCGCTCTACGCGCTCCTCGCCGCGGTGGGGTTCCTGCTCCTGCTCGCCTGCGTCAACGTCGCCAACCTCCTGCTCCTGCGCGCCCAGCAGCGCCAGCGCGAGGTGGCGGTGCGCGATGCGCTGGGCGCGAGCCCGTGGCGCCTCGTCTCGCAGCTCCTCGGCGAGGCGCTCGTGCTCTCGCTGCTCGCCGCCGCCGTCGGCGTGGTGGCGGCGCGGCTCTCCCTCGCCGGTGTGCGGGCCCTCCTGCCCACCGACCTGCCGCGTGCGGAGGGCCTCGCCATCGACTGGCGGGTGCTCGGCTTCGCCATCCTGGTGTCGATGGCGACGACGCTCGTCGTCTCGACGGCGCCCGGCTGGTGGCTCCGCCGCGGCAGGGGCGCCGAGGCGCTGCGCGGCGGCGCGCGGGCGCCGCGCAGCGGCGGCCTCCCCGACGCGCTGGTGGTCGGCCAGGTGGCTCTCGCGGTGGCGCTCTCGACCGGCGCGTCGCTCGCCGGCCGCAGTCTCTCGCAGCTCTCGCGAGTGGACATCGGCTTCGAGCCGAAGGGCGTGCTCACCGCGCGGATCGCGCTCCCCGAGTCGGCGGCCTACGCCACCGCCGAGCAGGTGCAGGGGTTCTACGACCGCGTCGGAGGGCGCCTCGCCGCCGACCCGCGGGTCGCGGCGGTGGGGGCGGCGAGCTGGCTGCCCTTCGTCGACAGCATCTCGGACTGGGGCGTCGACGTGGAGGGCTACGTGCCGCCGCCCGACGCTCCACCGGCGGGGGTCGAATACACGCTCACCGCCGGCGACTACCTGGGTGCGCTCGGCGCCCGCGTCCTCTCCGGGCGGACGCTCCGCTTCGGCGACGAGCTGGGCGTGCGCAAGGCGGTGGTGACGAAGGCGTTCGCCGATCGCTTCCTCGCCGGCGGCCCGCCGCTCGGCCGCCGCCTGCGCCTCAAGAAGGACCCGGCGCCGTACGAGGTGGTGGGGGTGGTCGCCGACCAGCCCCTGCGCGGTCCGGGCTACCCGGTCCGGGCCGGGGTGTTCCTGCCGCTCGTGGAGATCCGCACCGGCGGTGCCTGGATCCCGCGCAGCATGGCGCTCGTCGTGCGGACGACGGGCGAGCCCGCGGCGATGGCCGCCAGCCTGCGCAGCGCCGTGCGCGGGGCCGACCCGCAGCTCCCGCTCGCCGACATGCGCAGCCTCGACGAGATCTGGCGGCAGTCGCTCGGCGAGCCTCGCTCGCTCTTCGGCATCCTGGCGCTTTTCGCGGCCGTGGGCATGCTGGTGGGCGGCGTCGGCACCTTCGCCGTGGCGGCCGCCTGGGTGGTGCGGGGCCGGCGCGAGATCGGTGTGCGCATGGCCCTCGGCGCCGAGCAGCGCCGCGTCGTCGCCGACGTACTGCGCCGCGGCGCGCGGCTGACCGTCATCGGCTGCGCCATCGGCAGCGTCGTCGCCATCGCGGCGGCCCGCGCGGTCAAGGCGCGGCTCCTCTTCGAGGTGGCGCCGAGCGATCCGCGGGCCCTCGCGCTCTCGGCGGCGCTGCTGCTCGTCGTCGGCTTCCTCGCCACGTTGGTGCCGGCGCGGCGGGCCGCCGCCGTCGACCCGATGCGGGTGCTGCGCGAGGAGTAGCGGCCGCTAGCCTTCGATGCGGATCGGCTCGCCGAGCTCGGCGAGCGAGAAGTTGGCCATGATCTGGTGACCGTTGAAGTCGAGGACGCGGAGGTCCTCGCTGCCGCCCAGATCGGCGGCGATCGACTGGTAGGCGTGCGAGTAGCGCGCCTCCACCGTCGCCAGCGCCACCTCGTAGGCGATGAACTTGTCGATCCCCTTGTAGCGCAGCTTGGCGAGGAGCCGCTCGTCGGCGAGCCGGGGGTAAGTGGAGAGCACCAGGATGGGGCCGCTGCCGGTGAAGAGGAGGTACGCCCGCGGCTGGACGGGGTTCTCACCCTCGGACTGAACCGGCGTGTTCTGCGCCGGCGTTTCCACTTGTGCGCTCATGGAATCAAGGTATCACCGCGGCTGCGCCGCCGCCAGGAGGGCCAGCAGATCGTGCCCTAGCGACCGGGCCAGCCGGTAGAGCAGCGGCAGGGGCAGGCCGACGACGTTGGCGTAGTTGCCGTCGACGGCGTCGACGAAGAGGGCGGCGAGGCCGTGGATGCCGTACGCCCCCGCCTTGTCGCGGGGCTCGCCGCTCCTCACGTACCAGTCGATCTCC
>Ga0209382_10002368_pt1 | contig 27586 bp, 26 predicted proteins | sample SoiMetdeltSBSDD5_FD_187599 | JGI IMG/M metagenome (GOLD analysis project Ga0209382, IMG submission 187599) | Bulk soil microbial communities from a Populus tree surrounding site in Tennessee, USA - Soil MetaG P. deltoides SBSDD5 (SPAdes) (version 2) | ecosystem: Environmental > Terrestrial >... | reverse complement strand
TTCGGCGGCGCCACGTACGATTGTCATCCCCTTGAGTGGCCCTCGAAGCCGCCGGGGTGCGGGAGTAGGCGCTTCTGCTTTGCGCGAAAAGCAGAAGTCAGGCGCGGAGCGGCACTTGCTCGACTATTCGTGGTGGTAGCGAGAGACAATCGGGCCCCGAACTCGAACCGCCGAACCTGCTCGCAGTACCACTTTGGTACCGACTGCTACGTCCGATGCGTCCAGATCGTCCACACCCGGGGACGATGGGGACGCCACGGACGCATCTACACCGATTGCCGCTCGGCTGGGGGCCGAAAGGTCGCCGGTTCAAATCCGGCCGCCCCGACTACGCGGAAGCCCGCTCCGGAAGCGGGCTTTCGGGGTTCAAGACTTGCCACATGAGCCCGCAGATGGTGCCGTGGTACCAGTCGCGGTACCAGGCGGCGAAGGCGTGGATCTGGGGGACGAAAGGCCGCGAGTTCAAATTCTCAACGGGCCAGTTGTTTGAGTGCATCAGCGATAGCAGCGACGTCGGAGCTGTCGTTATATCCGTGCAGTGAGACCCGGATGCCGCCACCGCGGGAGCTGACGATCACACCATGTTCTGCCGCCAGCGTTGCTTGGACCGCCGACGCGCTGAGAGTTGCGTGCCGCAAGGAAACGATGTGACCGCACGCGCTGCCTCCGCCAAGCGCTCGAAACGGCGCCCAGCCGAGGGGTTCCACTTGACCGACTAGCTCTTCAGCGAGAACGCGGGAGTGTTCGGCGAGAGCCTCGGCGCCAACCTCGGCAAGCAGCGCAAGTGACCGACTCAACCCGACTGCCGAGCAGTACGACATCGTGGATAGTTCATACCGTCGAGCGTCGTCGGCCAAGGCAAGCGTTTGCGCGGTGAAGTTGAAGGGGTCGCTGACCCCCTTCCATCCGATGATCCCCGGCGTGGCGGCGATGAGCTCATCAGATACAGCCAAGATCGCGACGCCGCCGTGCGCAGAGAGCCATTTGTAGCCGCTTGAGACGAGCGCATCCGCGGACCAATGCCGCATGCTGACCGAGGCGGCGCCGGCGAGCTGCGTGACGTCCACGACGATCTTCGCGCCGACCTCGTGAGCCCGTCGTGCGATGGCCGCAACGTCGAGCGCCGTACCGGTCGCATACTGCACCGCACTGACGCAGACCACCGAGGTGGAGCTCGAGACTGCCTCGATCAAGGCCGCGCTTAGGTCCGTGTGCGGGCTGTCCTCGACCCAACGGATCGCGGTGCCCAATCGATCCCGGGCCGCCAGCCAGGGATAGGTGACGCTTGGGAAATCCGTGGGTACTAGGAGTACCTCGCCAGAACTCGTGGCGAGGGCCGCTGCCATTTGGCCCAGACCCTCGCTTGCTCCCCCAATGATGGCGATGGAACGCGCCGGCGCGTCTAGCAGCGTCGCGGCAGCTGCCCGCAGATCGTCGAGCACGCGAGCCTCGGCCACATCAGACATTCGCACGTTGCCGTGCTGGGCAACATCGTGGAGAAAGGCCGTCATGGCCTCGACTGAGTCGCGCGGGATGAGGCCCAACGACGCCTGATTGAGATACCGGCTATGGCTCAATGCCTCGTACTGGTCGCGTGGTAGCAGAGCGCGCATGATCTTCCTCTCGTAATGCGCGGCGTTGCGCGCCGCACGACCGCCGGACGAAGTCGGGTTTCGCGCCGTGCGGCAAGTTCCCTCACAGTCGGGGCGGCCGGTTTGAACCCTGCCCCAAGCCGACGAATCAGCGGGACCGGCATTGGACCCGAGTATGCCTTGATCTCGGGCCTTGCGCCCACCCCCGTGCGGCAATGCGGAGCGGCACTCCGATCACGCTCCCCGGCATACTCGCTCGAGTGGTCCGTGCTTCGCAGCGAGAGAAAATCGCGCCACCTATCGGATGTCACGGGGGACGCGACCACCGGCAATCGCGAATTGGCCCGGCGGGCGGCGGTCCGCGACGCAGGATCTGGGCCCAGGCGCGCGAACCAGTCTCCCGGTGGAACCGCAGGTGGCATTCAGATCCGTACGTGAGGCGCTCAGCGCCCGCCAAGTCTTCGGCGAGCCACTCGAGCGCGATGGCGTCACGGTGATCCCCGCCGCCACGGTGATTGGTGGGGGCGGCGGTGGTGGCGGCGACCGAGGATCGGGGGGAGGCGATGCTGGCGGCGGTGAGCTCACTACCGGGGCTGGCATGGGCTTCGCCCTGGTTGGCTGGGCCTCGGGCGCATTCGAGGTTCGCGAGGGCCGGGTGGCTTGGCGACCGACCCTGGACGTTACGCGCCTCCTGCTCGCGGCACAGGGAGTCGCGCTCGTCTTGGGATTGGCGACCCTCGCCGTTCTCGGCCGCCCCTCACGCTCCTGCCGCGCACGAAAACGGAAGCGTTAAGGTCGCTACCGCACCCGCTCGACGACCCGTTCGTCGTAGCGAGAGACAGATGGGACCTCAGGATGCGGCGGCTTATTGCTCGCCTGGGCGCGGCAACCTAGCCGGTCATCGTATGGCTCACCAGCTCTCCGGGCGCCGCTCCTGATAGAGCCAGATCTGGAAGAAGTCGCCGAGGTTCAGTCCGCTCTTCTGCTCGGCGAGGTCGATGAAGTCACCGGTTGACACGTTCGTAGTACCACTTTGGTACCGACTGCCGTGTCGCATGTATCCAGATGGTCCGTGAGCGCGGACACACTGGACGATCTGGACGCGCACGGACACATCGGCGCCGATTGCATGTCGGCTGGGGGCCGAAAGGTCGCCGGTTCAAATCCGGCCGCCCCGACTAGCCAGAAGCCCGCTTCCGAAGCGCGACGGACTATCTGGACGCGCACACGATGGCGGTCGCGGATCTCGGCGAGGTTCTTCGCCTATCGGGACAACCGGCGGAGTCGGCGGCTGTCCTGGAGGAGGCGATCGAACTGCACGAGGAGAAGGGAAACGTCCCCGCCGCGGCGAGGCTCCGCGGCCTGCTCGCCGAGCCGCCGCGGTCGGCGGGAGTAGAGCTCTGACTTCTGACTAGTTGCCGGCTGCGGATTCCGGCGCGGGCCTCGGCAGCCGGTCGGGCGCATCGCCGCCGCCGGGCTCCTCACGGTCGGGAGGCAGCTCCGGCTCGCCGCCAGGCCCGACGTGGGGGAGCCACTCGAGCCAGCGGGGCAGGTACCAGTTCCAGTCGCCGAGGAGCTTCATCGTCGCCGGCAGCAGGATGCCGCGGATGATCGTCGCGTCGATGAAGACGGCGACCGCCAGCCCGATCCCGAGCTGCTTGAAGATCAGGAGCGAGAGGGTGGCGAAGATCGCGAAGACGGCGATCATCACGACCGCGGCGCTGGTGACGACCCCGGCCGTGGTCTTGATTCCGTGGGACACGGCATCTTCGGTGGACCGCCCCCGGTCGAACGCCTCTCGGATCCGCGTGAGGATGAAGACGTGGTAGTCCATCGAGAGGCCGAACAAGACCACGAACAGGAATAGCGGCATCCACGCGACGATCGCGCCATTCGACGTGAAGCCGAGCACCGACTCGAGGTGGCCGTCCTGGAAGATCCAGACGAGGACACCGTATGCGGCGGCGACCGAAAGCAGGTTGAGAACGATCGCCTTGATCGGGATCACGATCGAACGGAACGTGAACAAAAGCAGCACGAACGCCGCCGCCAAGACGAAGACGAAGACGAACGCGACATGTGACTTCAGCGCGTCGTTGAAGTCCCTCGACTCGGCGGTGAATCCCGCGACGTCAGCGGTGGCGCCGGGAGCCTGTCCGATGGTCGCCGGGATAAGGTCGTCCCGGAGCTTCGTCAGCGCCTGGTTGGACGCCGAGTCGCTGCCGTCTCCGGCCAGGGGGATGTCGACCTCCGCGACGGTCTGGTCCGGATTGACGATGATCGTGACGGGCTCCTTGTACAGCGGGCTTGCGCCGGTCCGCTTCCGGAGATCGGTGATCGCGCCACTCACCTCGGGCGAGGTCACGTCGTTGGCGCTGACGATCACGACGGCGGGGATGGGCCCGCCGGGGAACGCCGCCTGGACCTTGTTGTAGGTCTTGATCACGCTCAGGTTCTGGGGCAGCGTCTCGGTGCCCGGGCTCTCGGTATGGAGGTGGAGCGTGGGAATGGCGAGAACGAGCAGCAGCGCCGCGGCCGCGATCGCGGAGACGGCCGGGTGCCTGAGCACCGGCGTCAGGATCCGTGCCCAGACGCTGCTCTCGGGGGCGTTCCAGGGCTGGTTCCGGATGATCGGAACGCCGCCCTTCTCCACCCGGTCGCCCAGCCATGCGAGAAGCGCGGGCAGGACCGTGAGCGATCCCACCACCGCGACCGCGACAACGATGATCGTCCCGGTCGCGAACGACGTGAACGTGGGCGTTCCACCGAAGTACATGCCGGCCATCGCGATGACCACGGTGAAGCCCGAGACGAGCACCGCCCGCCCCGATGTCGCTGCCGCCGCCGCCAGCGCGGCGTCCTCGCTCTTCCCCCGCTCGCGCTCCTCGCGCGCGCGGCGCAAGTAGAACATCGAGTAGTCGACGCCAACGGCGAGCCCGATCAGCAGGATCACCTCGTTGATCGAGCTGTCGACCGGCGAGAGATGGCTGAGCGCCGCGACGATGCCGATCGTCGCGAGCACCGCCGTCAGCGCCAGGATGAGGGGAACGCTGGCCGCGACCAGCGCGCCGAAGGCGATCAGGAGGATGACCAGGGTCACCGGGAGGGAGGTCACGAACGCCTGCTTGAAGTCGCTGCTGATCGAGTCGTTCAGCGCTTTGTTGATGCTGGCGTCGCCGACCTGCTCGACGGTGAAGCCGGGATGCGCGGCTCGGACGGCGGCGGTGGCGTCGAGCGTCGCGCCGACTCGGTCAGTGGCCTGATCCTGGTCACCCGCGATCTCGAAGCGAAGCAGGGCGGAGTGCCCGTCGGGCGAGATCTGGTCGGAGTTGCCCGGCGCGTACGGGTTCTCGAATGCCTGCGTGTAGGGAACGGCCGCGAGGCGGTGTTGCACGTCGCGGACCACGGCTCGGAACGAGGGGTCGGTGGCCTTGACGCTGCCGCTCTGGATCAGTACCTGCTCGACGACGTGTTTCGGGAAGGCGTTCTCGAGGGTGGTTTCAGCGCGACCCGACTCACCGACCCCGCCCTGGGCGGCGTCCTGGGTCTCGGTTCCCAGCGCGCTGCCGAGCAGGAAGGCCACGACGACGAATGCCAGCCAGCCCCAGATCGCCTTCTTGCGATGCTGGGCGCTCCAGCGACCCATCCGGGCTGCGAGGTTCGTCGGGGCGCGGGGGCTCCGGCCGCCGCGGCGCCCGCTGGCCGGCTCTTCCCCGTCCTGCACGGTCCGTGTCTTCATGCGACTTCCCCTTGCTGTTGGTTCGGGAACCCTCTCACCTTTCGGGGGCTCTGCGATAGGCGAGTTGGATTCCTGACAGCCGGCGATCTCAGCTCCCCCTCGATGACGGTGAGGCGTAGCCGAAGTAGAGTCGGCTGGCCGACGATGGACGCGCGATCAGAGCGCAGACGCCGGGATCAACAATGTTCAGGAGGCGAGGATGCGCGCAGCTCTCTTCAAAGGACCCCACTCGATCGAGGTTGGAGATCGACCTGACGCGTCCATCGCCGAGCGGACCGACGCCGTCGTGCGCGTTGCGCTCGCATGCGTCTGCGGGACCGACCTCTGGTATTACCGGGGAGAGTCTGATTTTGAGCCGGGCCCGATCGGCCACGAGTTCCTCGGCGTCGTGGAGGACGTCGGCGGAGAGGTCACGGACATCCGCGAGGGCGACCTCGTAGTCGCCCCGTACACCTTCAGCGACGGCACCTGCCCCCACTGCCGATACGGCATCACGAGCGCCTGCGTCAACGGTGGCATGTTCCCGATGAACGGAGATGGGGGGCAGGGCGAGGCCGTGCGAGTACCACTCGCCGACGGGACCCTCGTTCCCATTCCGGGCAACGGTCACTCGGACGAGATGATGCGCTCGCTGCTCACGCTCTGCGATGTGATGGCCACGGGCCATCACGCCGCGATCTGCGCTCGCGTAAAGGAGGGGGACACGGTGGCGGTGGTCGGCGACGGGGCGGTCGGGCTTTGCGGGATCCTCGCCGCCAAGCGCCTCGGTGCCGAGCGCGTGATCGCGCTCAGCGGCAACGCTGCCAGACAAGAGTTCGCGCGGGAATTCGGCGCCAACGACATCGTGGAGGGTCGTGGCGAGGAGGCCACAGAATCGGTGATGGCGCTCACCGACGGAGTCGGCGTCGACGCCACGCTTGAGTGCGTCGGCACCGGTCAGGCGATTGACACTGCGTTCTCAATCGCTCGACCGGGCTCGATGGTCGGCTACGTCGGGATCCCACACGGCGTCGAGCTGCCCCTGCGGGAGATGTTCTTCCGTAACAAGGGCCTCCTCGGCGGCTCGACCCCCGTTCGCGCCTACATCCCGAAGCTACTCGACGACGTCCTCGGGGCGCGAATCAACCCCGGACGGGTGCTCGACTTCGAGACCGACCTCGATCACATTGCCGACGCCTACGCGGCGATGGACGAGCGGCGGGCGATCAAGTCGCTCGTCCGCGTGGCGGCGGTCTGATGGCCGCCGCGCTGCGGCGGCTGACGGGCGTCCACAGCCCGAGGCTGGTCATCCAGGGCCACGGGAGTGATTGGATGCAGCGGCCAGCGCGAATGGGCTGCCCTCGGAGTCCCGGCAGACTGCCCACCGCTCACCGGGATGGATGACTGAGCCGCCGAGCTCGCGAACCCGCTCGAGCGCGGCCGCCAGGTCGTCGACCGTGAAGTAGGGGAGGGAGGCGGTGTCGCCGGGGCCTGGCCCGCGCTCATGGACCCCGAGGCGAAGGCCGTCAACCTCGATCTCCCACCCGGAGCCGGCCTCGCTGGGCCTTGGCAGGAGCTCGGCGCCCAGCACGCCGCGCCAGAACCGGCGAGCGCGATCCGGATCGTCGGAGGGGAACTCGATCAGCGGGACGGGCATAAACCCGAGTATGCCTTGACCTCGAGCCTTGCAGCACCCCGCTGGGTAATGCCGGAGCGGCACTCCGATCGCTGCCAGACTTGCCTCGTGGCCGATCGTCGGCAACGCAGTCCAACGCGAGGGCGCGGGGCGCGGACTCTGCGCCTCGGGCGGGTCGCCGCCGGGGGAGCGGTTCGCTGGGCTAGCGACCGCGTTGACGGCCGCGGCAGCGAGGAGGTCCAGCGGCGCCGTCGCGGCGACCGGCTGGTGGCGACGATCGACTCGCTGGTCGACCAGCTCCAGACAATGCGCGGAGCCGCGATGAAGGCCGGTCAGGTGCTCTCCACGGTGGAGTTCCCAGGCCTGGACGCCGATCAGTCCGCGCACCTGCAGGAGCGGCTGGCCTCGCTTCGCGACAATGTCCCCGCGGTTGACTGGAAGCAGATGCGGAAGGTGATCGCCGAGGAGTGGGGAGACGATCCCGAGCGCGTGCTGGCCTCGATCGACTCCGAGCCGGCTGCGGCGGCAAGCATCGGACAGGTCTACCGCGCGCGGACGGCGGACGGGCGCGAGGTCGCGGTGAAGGTCCAGTACCCCGGGGTCGGCGAGGCCGTCGAGGCGGATATGCGAAACGTGCGCATGCTGGCGCCGCTTCTCCGCCGGCTGATGCCGGGGCTCGACGTGAAGCCGGTGCTCGTCGAGCTCGGCGAGCGGATCTCGGCGGAGTGCGACTACGAGCTCGAGGCCTCCAGCCATCGTCGTCTCGCGCGCTTCTGGCGTGGCCATCCATTCATTGCGGTCCCGGCCGTCGACACGACGCTCAGCCGCCGGCGCGTACTGGTCAGCGACTGGGTGGACGGCATCGACTTCGCGGAGGTCGTGCGCCAGCCCGATCCGGTCCGCGACCGGTACTCGGAGATCGTCTACCGCTTCTACTACGGCGTGGCGCGCGAGCTCGACCTGGCGCTCGGGGACCCGCACCCGGGGAACTACCTCCTCTGCGACGACGGCCGGGTGGCGTTTCTCGACTTCGGCATGGTGCGACAGCTGCCGCGGGGCTACCTCCTGCGCGAGGCCGACATCTTCGCCGCGATCCGAAACCACGACGAGCATGCGCTGGTCGAATCGATGCGAGCGCTCGGTTACCTGCGCGGAAACGGCGATTGGAACGGCACGCTGTTGCTGGACCACATGCGCGCCATGTCGTGGTGGCTCCAGGAAGGGGAACAGCTCCGCCTGGCACCGGAGGACGCCTGGCGCGGCGGGGCGTCGCTGCGCGAGCAGCGCAATGCGGAGCTGATGCAGCAGTTGCGCCGCATGGACCTGCCGCCGGAGGCCCTGCTTCTGCGTCGCATGGAGGGCCTGCTGTTCCAAGTCGCCACCTCGCTTCACGCCTGTGCCGACTGGGGCGGCCTGTTGCGCGAGCTGATCGAAGGCGGTGAGCCCCTTGGCCCGCTCGGCGGCGAGCACGCCGCCTGGCTCGCCGGGCGGGGTCGGTCGTAGGCGGTCTACCTGCGCCGCTAGGGAGAGACGAATCGCTCCTCCCGCGAGATACTGCGTAGGCGGTGTCGCAGGAGGTGATTACTAGATGGTCTTGAGACTGCTCGTAGCTGCGGGCGGCACGGTCTCCGGCGCGGAGGAACTTCCGGTCGGGGTGCGCGAGCTAGTCGAGGCCGCTGACGAGGTCCTGGTCGTGACACCGGCCCTGCCCGGACGGTTCGAATGGCTGGCGTCTGCCACGGATGCGGCTCGCGAGCAAGCGGACGAACGTCTCCATACCGTCTTGGGCCAGCTGGAAGAGTTGGGTGTCGAAGGACGTGGCGAGGTCGGAAGCGATGACCCGCTCGAGGCGTTCGCAGACGCAATCCGAGACTTTCACCCTGACCACTTGCTGATCGCGCTTCGCGCCAAGGAGCGAGCCGGCTGGCAGGAACGGCGGCTGCTAGACCAGATTCAGGAGCGGTTCTCGCTTCCGATGACGGTCTTTTCCGTATCGGAGAATTGAGCAGGCGATGTCGCAGGACGTTGAGATGGTGAGGGACTTCTTCGCTGCGTACAACGCCCGCGACATTGAGGCGGTCGACCGACTCTTGGCCCCGGACGCGGAGGTCACCACGCTCTCAGCGAGAGCCGGACTGGCTGCGCGGTGGGAGCGCGGTGAAACGAGGCGATATTTCGAGCAGCTGGACGAGGCGTGGACGGATCTTCGCGTCGAGATCGAGGACTACCACGAATCCGGGGACCGCGTGGTGGCGGTCGGGATCATGCGAGGCATCGGTAAGACCAGCAACGTCGAGATAGCCCGTAGTTTCGGGACCGTGGTCGTCGTCAGCAACTCGCGTCTCCTGCGCGTCGACAGCTACAGCGATCCGAGGGAAGCCCTCGAAGCCGCCGGGCTACGGGATTGACCCAGGAAGAGGTGGAGGTCGTTCCGACCGGCGCTAGCCTCGCCGTGCCGCCGCGCTGCCACCCGTACGTCCGCGAGCGCCATCACCGTCGCCGGAAACCTCTCCGCCAGCGTCTCGCAGGAGCGCCGATACGCGCTGACGGGTGACGCCGAACTTTTTGGCGATTTCCTCCATCGTCATTCCCTCGCCGTACAGCGCGAGCGCCTCTGTTCTGCGGACACGGGCACCGACCTCATCCAGCGCCTGTGTTGCCTCGGTGATCAGCTGGACGCTGAGATCGTCCTTGGTCGCTTCGACTATCTCCCTGTAGGACCGCCCGGCTGAGCGCTGACGACGGATCTCAGCGATCCTCCGCTTTATCTGGGCCATGCGCCGAGCGTTGGCGTTCAATGCGCGCTCCAAGTCCCGCAGGGCCCTGTCGAAGGGGTCGCCACCGGCCATTGCGAGCAGAGGCTAGCAAGTGCCGTTGCGGCAATGGCCATTACCGAAACAGCTATTACCGCAAGGGCTATTACAGCAAGGGCTATTGCGCTATGCTACGCACCGAGCACCAGCGTGAACTAGGACGCCACTCGTTTGCGACAAGGAGGAGCGACCGTGATTACCAAGGAGCTAGATGGACGGCCACCCACAGCGGGCGAGCACGTGAACGGCCACTCAAATGGCCCTTCGCTATCGCGCATCGCCTCGGCCGACAATGGTGTGATCCTGGCCGTTGCGGGTGAAATCGATATCTCGAGCGCGGAGGAGTTCGGCGATGGTGTGCGCTCGCTAGTTGAGGGCGTGGAGGGCGAGGTTGTCCTCAGCCTTCAGAACTGTGGCTTCATCGACTCGAGCGGTATCCGGGCTTTGATCATGCTCGCGCGAGAGCTTCAAACGCGGGGCCAAACGCTGGTGCTCTCGGGGCTCAACGGCGGGCCACGACGTGTCTTCGAGATCACCGGCCTCCTCAATGGACGGGAGTTCGAGATCCGTGCTGCAGCCCCGGATGTGGGCGCTGAGTAATCCCCCGTCGCGTCGTCAACCGCGCTGACGTCGCGCCGGTCGCGGCGCAGAGCTGGCGATCCGAGGCGATCGGCCTGACCCCGGAGCTGGCGATCCGAGGCGATCGGCCTGACCCCGGAGTCGACGAACGCGGTCCACCTCGGCGAGATCACCTTCAGCGACTGGTTGGCACAGCCGCCCACGGCGTAGGGCCAATTCGGCTCAGGTCGCGCCGCAGAACCTCATCGCGGTCACAGCGAGCCCTTTCGCGCAGGCGACTAGATCATCGACCGGAACGTGCTCGTCGATCGTGTGCGCGACACTGACGCCGCCGGCCCGGAAGCCGCTGGGGCCGTAGGCGACGGACGGGATGCCCGCCAGCAGCGTGAACGCCGCGCCGTCGTACCACGAGTCGAGCCCGGACGTGGCGCCCGGAGCCCCGACATCGCCGGTCGCCTCCAGGGTGGCGCCGACGATCGGCTCGTTCTCGGGGATCTCGAGCGGCATGACGCCGTTTGGCCACCACTCGATCGTTGGTGGGTGCTCGGCCAGCCAGTCGTCGTGGGCGGTCTCGCGAACGAGCCACTCCTCCACCTCTCGCCGGATCGCGGATCCCCAGCCGTCGCGGTCCGCATGCTCGGGGAGGTAGAGGACGGCGATCGTCAGGTCGCAGTCCGCGGGATAGGTGACGGCCCACTCGCCGGCCGTCGCCAGCGTCGGAAGGAGATCGGGGCGGGAGAGGTACGGATGGTCGAGCCCCTCGCCCGTCGCCCATGCGGCCCGCAGCCGGCGCATTGCGTCGATGACCACGGTGGCCTTCTCGATTGCGTTGACCGCACCTCCGTCCCGCCACGGCGGCTGGCGCATCTCGGCATGGCCGGGGCGGCCGGGTACCCGGACGACCCCGTACTCGCTGCCCCGGCAGGAGACCCAGACGTCGAAGCCGGTCGGCTCGGTCACGATGCCCGCGTCGGCTCGAATGCCGCGCTGGACGATGGCGGAGCTCCCCGCGCCCGAGGACTCCTCGTCGGTGTTGGTGGCGACGACGAGGTCGCCGGCGAGGTGGACGCCGAGCGAGGAGAGGATTTCCGCGGCGACGACCATCGCGGCGATGCCGCCCTTCATGTCGCAGGAACCGCGCCCATACAGCGCGCCGTCACGCAGGTCCGGGTCGAACGGATCGCTCGTCCAGCGCTCCAATGGCTCTGCAGACACGACGTCGATGTGGCCGTTGAAGAGAAGCGCGCGGCCGCCGCCCTCGCCGCCGAACCGTGCGACGAGCTGGGGACGGCCGTGGTAGTCGAGCCCGGGCGGGACGAGCGGTCGGCCCGCCATCTCGTCGGCCGACGGCTCCCACAGGTCGCAATCGGCGCCCGCGGCGGCGAGTCGCTCCGCCAGCCCTCGCTGCAGCGCGGCCTCATCCCGCGGCGGGTCGCCGACGTTGCGGGCGGTCGTGTCGAAGCGGATGAGGTCGGAGGCGAGCTCGACCAGGGCATCACGGCGCCGCTCGATCTCGGCGCACACTGCTTGCTCCCGGCTCGTCAGGCCCACAAGGCCGCACGATAAGGCGGCCGAGCGATCCGAGGTGAAGCCGGCGCCGGAGCGTCGCCGGGTAAGCAGGGGCGGTGGCTAGCTCGCCCCTGATGCGCGTGACCGCGCGAGGAGCTGCTCTGCCCGTTTCCGGCTCGCCTCGTCGATCATCTCTCCGTCGAGCGTTGTGGCCCCATCACCGCGGTCGAGCGCCTCGAAGATTGCGTGGGCCCGGCCGAGCTCCTCGGCGGTGGGGGTGAACAGATTGTCGAGAATCTCGACCTGGGCCGGGTGAAGGGCCCATTTGCCGTCGAAGCCGAGTTTCCGGGCGAGCATCGCCGACTTTTCGAGGCCTTCCGGGTCATCGACTTGGAGGTATGGGCCGTCGATCGCCTGGAGGCCCGCTGCTCGCGCCGCAACCAGCACCGCTCCTCGCACGAAATCCCAGTGCGTGCCCTCCTCCGGGGACGGAAATCCGAGCGACACGCTCATGTCCGCCGGCCCAAGGATCAGCGCCTCGAGGCGGGGCGAGGACGAGGCGATCTCATGCGCGTCACGCAGCCCGCGTGCGGTCTCGATCAGCGCCTGGATCCCGACCTGCTGCGCCCGCTCAGGCTCCGCCTCCGTAATCAGCCGATCGACTTCGGTCAAGCTCTCTGCTCGCTCGGCCTTCGGGACGACGACCGAGTCAAGTCGGCTTCCGGCCCCGACCACGGTGCGTATGTCCTCCTCGCACCACGCGGACGACATGTCGTTCACGCGCACGCTCACGGTCGTCGCCCTCCACTCGGCTGTCCGCAGAGCGTCGGCGACGGCCGCTCTGGCTTCGGTCTTCCGCTCAGGAGCTACCGAATCTTCGAGGTCGACGATCACCTCGTCGGCCTGCAGCGTGAGCCCCTTGGCGAGCTTCGACGCCGGACTGGCCGGCACGGACAGGCAGGAGCGGCGGGCTCTCATCCGTCGGCGAGCATAGGGCGTCGTCTACGCTGCAGCTCTGGTCGAGGGGAGAGCTGAAGTGAGTCCCGGAGAGCGCCTCGAGGTCGGCGGCCCCTACTTCGAGGATTTTGAGCGCGGCCAGGTTTTCGAAGCGCCGGCGCTCACCGTGAATGCCGGCCATGCGGCCGTCCATCAGGCGATCGTAGGCGACCGCCTCGCGCTCCCACTCGACGTTCAGCTGTCCCGGTCCGTGACCGGCCGTGACGCGCCCCTGGTCCATCCCAATCTTGTCTGCGATGTCGCGATCGGCCAGACAACTGAACCGACCCAGCGCGTGCTGGGCAACCTCTTCTACCGCGGGCTGGTGTTGCTGCGGCCCGTGTTCATCGGCGACACGCTGCGAACACGGACCGAGGTGATCGCTCTGAAGCAGAACCGGACTCGCTCGGGTGCCGCGGCGACTGGGCTGGTGGCATTGCGGATGCGGACGGAGGACCAGAATGGCGAGGCGGTACTCGACTTCTTCCGCTGCCCGATGATCCCGCTTCGGGATCCGTCGGTCCGAACCGGTCAAGCCGACCCGTTCGACGAAATCCCCCGGGATCTCGAGATGGACCGGGTCCGCGACGCGGTTCCGTCCGATTGGCGCTACGACGTGCTCCGCGAGCGCTGCGCCTCGGAGCAAGATGTCCCGCAGCCGGGCAGCGTGTACGAAGTCGAGGGCCGCGAGACCGTGACATCTGCGCCCGAGCTCGCCCGGCTGACCTTGAACGTGGCGATGACTCACAGAGATGCCACCGCGGGGCCCCACGGGCACCGGCTCGTCTACGGCGGCCAGACGATCGGAATCGCCGCCGCGCACGCGAGTCGTGCGGTGCCGCGGCTGGTGACGATCATCGCCTGGCGGAGTTGTGAGCACCTGGGCCCGGTGTTCGAGGGGGATATCCTCAGCACTGAGTTGACGATCGGGGAGGTGTACGAGCTGGACCGCTCGGACGCCGTTCTCGTCGATATGAGGGCCGTCGTGCGTTCCCACCGTGTGTCGGCCGAGCAGGGCCGGGAGGTGCTCGATTGGCGCTTCCTCGGCCTGGTGGTCTGACGAGAGGAAGAGATGGAAGGGATTCTGGAAGGAATGCGGGTCATCGAGGGGTCGGCGTATGTGGCCGCACCCCTCGGAGGCATGACCCTTGCCCAACTCGGAGCCGACGTGATTCGGTTCGACCCGATAGGAGGTGGCCTGGACCGCAATCGCTGGCCGGTCAACGAGGAGGGCACGAGCCTGTTCTGGGCGGGCATGAACAAGGGCAAGCGCTCGATCCAGGTCGACCTGCACTCGGGGCCCGGACGCGAATTGCTCACGGCCCTGGTCACGCAGCCAGGTGCGGATGCGGGCATGCTGCTGACGAACTTCCCCGCCCGCGGCTGGCTCGACTACGAGAACCTTCGCCAGCGCCGCGACGACCTGATCATGGTCAACATCACCGGTAACCATGACGGCTCCTCGGCGGTCGATTACACGGTGAACCCTGCGACCGGTTTCCCGTGGGCGACCGGTCCCCGGAACCTCTCTGTGCCCTTCAACCACCTGCTCCCAGCGTGGGACGCGATCACCGGCACCCTCGCCGCTGCCGGCCTGCTGGCCGCCGAGCGCCATCGCCGTCAAACGGGGGAGGGGCAACTGGTGCGGGTCGCGCTTGCTGACGTCGCCTTCGCGATGGTGGGGCACTTGGGCAAGATCGCCGAGGCGCAGGTTCTGCGCCGAGAACGCCAGAAGGAGGGCAACTACCTCTATGGGGCCTTCGGCCGCGACTTCCTAACTGCCGATGGACGCCGGATCATGATCGTGGCCCTGACCCTCCAGCAGTGGAAGAACCTGGTTGACGCCACGGGGTTGCACGATGCGTTCGCCACGGTGGAGGCCGCGATGGACGTCGATCTCACCAAGGAGGGTGACCGCTTCGCTGCCCGGGAGGTGATCGGCGCGCTCCTGAAACCGTGGACGATCCGTCATACCTTGGACGAGATCCGGGATATCTTCACGCGCCATCGGGTCTGCTGGGGCCCGTACCAGACCTTCCTTCAGCTCGTGGATCAGGATGCGCGCTGCTCGACGGAAAATCCGATGTTCGACGAGGTGGAGCAGCCCGGAATCGGCACCTACCTGATGCCTGGGTCGCCGCTCGATTTCAGCGGGCACGAACGGCTTCCCGCCCGGCGCGCGCCTAACCTCGGCGAGCACACGGACGAGGTCCTCGCCGAGACACTGTCACTGAGCGACGCTGAGATCGGCCGCCTGCACGATGAAGGGGTGGTTGCAGGACCGACGCGAGTGCGCGTTTGACCGTCGCGACGCCTAGCCGCCAAAGCGGTTATCAACACAAGACACGACGGCGCTGACACCTCCTTCGACACTTGCGCAGCCGATGAAATCGAAGGCTTCCTGACGGCTGAACGCGGGCCCCGTGTTCGTTGCCCTACACGGGGCATCACCTCCGGACACCACGGATACTTGAACGCGCCCGAGGTTCGGATCCTCATAGAAGATCGGTCCGCCTGAGTCGCCGTTGCAGGTTCCCGGTTCGCCCTTCGCGATGTTCATCGAAAGCCGAAGCACGTCATTGATGGGGTTATGGGCCTTGTACGTCAGACCGTTGGCGATGAAGCGAATGGGAAACGTCGAGGTATTGGTTCCGGACGGATCCGCGGGTCCGGTTTCCTGACCCGGAATCGGAAATTTCTCACCGGTTCCATAACCGACCGCCGTGAACTTAAGAGCTCGCGTGGGGTTGCGCACGCCAGCGACCAGATCCGACAGGTAATCCGCGCTTGGTGATACCTGAACAGGAGTAAGTGCGCCCCAGCGCTCGAAGATCGTCTGGCCGACGGCATTTTCGGCATTCGTGGGGAAGACGACCAGCCCGTAGTCGAGCTTCTCGAAGGGCGCATCCTTCGCGGGCAGGCTGATGGGGACTCCGCCCCTGACGTAGAAGGTCGCGTTGTTGGTCGTTCCATTGACCTGATTGTTCTGGTCGAAGGACACCCCGACGGAATCGAGGGTTCCTGCTGCGATCTCGCCCGCCCACGCATCGGTGCAATGCGCCGCGGTCAGGATCACGACCTTCTGGGCATCGCGGTGGAGCAGACTGCCGCTGCAACTGACGCGGGCGACATTCTGCGCCTCGTCGATCCCCCTCACCGAAGCAACGTTCGGGTACTGGTTGTTCACATCCGGCTGGCCGAACGTGATCGCGCCGGCCGTCGATGGCACGGCCAAGCTGACAACAGCGAGCAACCCCAAGACTGCTCTTCTCATACGACGCTCTCCTCCCTATGTCCCTGTCGCTCGTACAGATGCGATGACCATCGACGAGGACGATAGGCCAGTTGGCACATCGAGTGCAGCCCCGTTCGATCCATTCCTTCGCGGCTCCGACTCGGTCGCCCGTTAGGGCTGCGCAGAGCAGGTACGGCACGTAGGCTCAACCGTCGTGGACCCGCGGAGCACCGATCGTCTGTTCACCGCCATCGAGGCGGCCGCGGAGGCGAACCGGTTCTCGGGAGTGGTCTCGGTGGAGCTCGGTGCGGATCGCGCCTTCAAGCGGGCATATGGCTACGGCGACCGCAGTAACGGGATCGCGAACACCACGCAAACGCGGTTCGGGACCGCAAGCGCGACGAAGGCGTTCACCGCGCTCAGCGTGTGTGCGCTGCTGGAACAGCGATCGCTGGCGCTCGACACCTCAGTCAGCGATGTGCTCCGTGTCGGCCTCCCGCACGTTTCGAACGACGTGACGGTCGAGCAACTGCTCACCCACACGTCCGGGATCGGCGACTACTACGACGAGGACGTCGTCCCCGACTTCGACAGCTACCACCTCTCGATCCCGTGGTACCGGCTCGAGCGACCACGCGACTACATACCGCTCCTCGCGGAGCTTCCGCCGAAGTTCCCGCCCGGGACGCGGTTCAGCTACTGCAACTCCGGCTTCATCCTTCTTGGGCTCGTCGTCGAGGAGGTCGCCGGCCTTGCCTATCAGGAGTTCGTGCAAACCCGGATATTCGACCGGGCGGAGATGTCCGACTCCGGCTTCATTCGCCTCGACGCGCTCCCGGAACGCACAGCGATCGGTTACATCGACGAGGACGGAGGGTGGAGAACCAACGTCTACAACCTCCCGGTGATCGGTGGTCCGGACGGAGGAGCCTTTAGCACGGTGGCCGACATGACGAAATTCTGGTCGGCGCTCAACCGCGACCACATCGTCGGACGGGAGTGGCGGGAGCGCTTCCTGAAACGACAGGTGCCGACGCCTACCCCCGGCGTTTTCTACGGCCTCGGAGTGTGGACCCGCCAGCGCCCCGACGGGCCACCGTTCTATTTCGTGGAGGGAGGCGACGCGGGGGTGAGCTTCACATCCCTGTATGGCGCGAAAAGCGGGGTCCAGTACACCGTCGCGTGCAACGCGCCGCCGGGCGGGGACGAGATCGTGAAGCTGCTGGACGACGCGATCGTCGGGCCCGATCGACGGTGACCGTGCGAGTAGTGCCCGCTCAGGGTGGCCGCAGGAACTCCATCGTCACCCACGCTGGGCGAAAGCCCAGTCGGGCATAGAGCTCCTTCGGCCGGTCCTCGTCGTCGGCGACGATCCACAAATCCCGCGCGTCACGCGCTGCCTTGATCGCGGCGCGGGTCATCGCCGTACCGCGGCCGGCGCCACGGTACTCCGGGTGGACGTATACGTGGGTGATCTCGACCGCCGCACCGACGCGCTCGAGCTCGGCAAAGGCCACCGGCGCCCCACCCTCCGTCACGGCCAGGACCTCTGTACCGAGGCGCCGGGCGACCTCGCGCGCCTGCGCGTGATAGCTGGCGGGATCCTGGTTGGGAAAGTCCTCCCGGTGCCAGGCGACGCGGAGGTCGTCCACGGCGTCGTAGGGGACCTCTTCGACGGCGAGGTCAGGTCCGGGCGGCGGCGGGATCTCGTGGCGCATCCAGAGCAGCCGCCTGGCCATCCACCCCCGGGCCTGGAAGGCGGCCCGCAGCGGCTCGGCGGCCTCGATGAGATCGAAGTCCACGCGCCGGTGGCCGAGCCCGGCAAGCGCCTCGTCGGCGAAGGCGCCCAGCTCCTCGACGCTCATCGCCGGGTCCTCCTCGACCCGAACTTGGTTGAGGTCAAAGTAGTTCGGGTAGCGCGTCGCGCGCACCACCGTGCCGTGCGCCCACGGCTCGAGCACGTCGCAGCTCGCGGCGTGCACGGCGTTGCGCCAGGCCCGTGCGTGACCGACCGCACCGCGGCCCGCGGGGTCCGTGGATATCACGTCATCAGCCTATGTCAGGGAAGCGTGATCAGAGTGACCGCTGAGCATCTGACAATGTGGACCAGATCGAGAGGCGCTCGCCCGGCGGCCGCGAGACTCTCCGATGTCATATGAAGGCTCGGACGATTGGAGGCGCGTTTTGAACGACGGGATACGCGAATACAGCGCGGGTGCGCGGTCGAGCGATGCCTTCGGGCGCGTTCTCTGCAATGCCCGCGAGCATCACTTCGTGATCGACGGGCCGGTCTGGAACGGGTGCCCGGGCGAGGCGCTGACGCCCGGTGAGGCCTTCCTGGCCAGCGTGGCGGCATGCGGGGTGGAGCTGGCCCAGGTGATCGGCCGCGAGGATGGCATCGACGTCGGGCCGGTGGCCGTACGGATCCACGCTGCGGTGAACCGCGAGGACCCCGTGCGCGAGGACCTGACCGTCTTCAACCGGGTCGAGATGCGATTCGAGATCGGCGGGGTGGACGAGGACCAGGCACGAAGGCTCGTCGAGCGAATGGGGCGCCGCTGCCCGCTCTATGGGAGCGTGGCCGCGTCGGCAGCCGAGCTCGAGGTGAAAGTCGAGGCCCATTCGACCCGCGGGACAGGTTAGGGTGGCCCTAGGCTTTGTATGGGTGATCGAGGGCAGATTGCGGGAGCGCCGGTCGCCCGTGTGTCGAGGCATCACTGGCCGCTCGCGCTCCTCGTCATGGCGCTGATCGCGGTGGCGGGGATTTCGGCCTCGGCGCAGGCGAGGACTGCACCTGACCCCAGCCCCGGTGTGGCGGCGGCCGATCCCGGGCCAAAGTTCACCGGGCTCGCGGCGTCGTTCCTCACCCACCCGCAGCCCGTGCGGGGCACCGACGGGCGCTTCCACATCGCGTACGAGCTCATGCTGACGGACACGGTGCAGTTCCCGCTCAACGTCAAGCGAGTCGAGGTTCGCGATGGCAAGACCCACCGGGTTCTGCTCTCGCTTGACGGACATGCGCTGTCCTCCAGGATGAACTCGGTCGCGGGCGCGACGACGGGGATGAAGCCGCCCGATACGACACTGCTCAGTCCCTCCGGCTCGGCGGTCGTCTGGCTCGACGTCACGGTGCGACGGAAGGCTGACCTGCCCGATGTCCTTCAGCATCGCGTCGTGGCCTCCACCCGCCCCCCACTGCCCAGTGGTCCCCTTTCAAGCCGAATCGGTCGCGTCCCGCTGCGGGCCCCGAAGCCGGTGGAGCTGGGTCCGCCCCTTCGCGGCGGCCTCTGGGTCGCCGCCGAGGGCTGCTGCGACTTCGACACTCACCATCGGCGGGGCCTGCTCGTCGTGAACGGCAACGAGGTCGTCTCGCAACGCTTCGCCATCGACTGGATCAGGATGGACCGGAAGCATCGCGCCTGGGTCGGCGACCCAGCCCGTCTGTCGAGCTATCGCAACTACGGTAAGCCCCTGATCGCTTCGGCTCGTGGAAAGGTTGTGAGCGCCCGTGACCAGTTCCCGAACCAACCGCCTCCGAACAATCCAACACCACCGTCGGTCCCGGATCTCCCCGGCAATCGCGTGGTCCTGCGCGTCGGGCCGGGCATCTACTTGCTCTATGCGCACATGGTGCCGGGCTCGGTCCGAGTCCACGCCGGCGAGCGCGTTCGCCGCGGCCAGGTGCTGGGGCGGCTGGGTAACAGCGGTAACTCGGCGACGCCACACCTCCACTTTCAGGTCCAGACCACCCGCAGCTTCCTCGGCGACGGCCTGCCGTTCGTATTCAGGAGCTTCCGATTCCTGGGCCAGATCACCGAGCCGGTCTCGGACGAGAACCTCGGCCTGCAGCCGAACGGCAAGCTGCCCTTTGCCCGAGCCAACCGGCCGGGTCCCCGCCACGGCGAGATGCCGCTCGATCTCGACGTCGTGCGATTTCCGAAGCAAGGCCATTGACGGGGGCGGGCGGGCGATAGGGGCGGTTGTCGGACCGGACGGGACCGATGTCCGGTCCGGTTGAGCGAGAGTCGCCGCGGGTACGACTGGACCCGAGGGACAAGGTAAGGACACCATGAGCTTCACGGCGACATCGACCGACCTCTGGGAGAGCCGCTTCGGCATCGAGCCGCCGTTCTCGCTCGGAGTCGAAGAGGAATTGCTGCTGGTCGATCCCGACAACCAGCTGGCCGATCACAGTGCCCGAATCGTTCGCGAGGCGGATCCCGCACAGGGCGACGTCGATCGCGAGCTCTTCAAGGCGATGGTCGAATCGAAATCCGAGATCTCGGCGAACGTTCGCCAGGCGATCTCGGCGCTGCGGGAGATCCGTCGCGAGCTGGTTGATTCGGGCATTCGGATCATGGGCGTCGGAACTCACCCCGCCGCGCCATCCGGTGAGGCTGACGTGCACCAGACGCCGCGTTACTCGCTGATCGAGGACTCACTCCAGGGGCTCCTGCGGACGCCCATCTGTGGCCAGCACATTCACGTCGGCATGCCGGACGCGGAGACGGCCGTCCGCGCCTACAACGGCATCCGCGTCCATATCCCGCTGCTCAATGCGTTGGCCGCCAATTCCCCTTTTTGGTTCGGCGAGGACTCCGGACTTGCAAGTTCACGGACGGTGATCTTCCGAAGCTACCCCCGGGCGGCGATGCCTCCACAGTTCGATGACTTCGAGCACTTCTGTCGGGTGACGCGCCAGGTCTGCACCGCCGGCGGCCTCGAGGACTACACCCACATCTGGTGGGACGCTCGCATCCACCCCGGGATTGGGACGATCGAGTTCCGCGCGGCCGATACGCAGTTCGACCTGCGTCGGACCGCGGCGTTGTCGGCACTCGTTCATTGCCTCACCCGGCTGGAAGCCGAACGGGACCAGAGCGATATCCCGGCTCGCGAGGCACTTGCGGAGTCGAGCTTTCAGGCGACCCGCCATGGTCTCGAGGCCGAGTTGTTGAACCGCCGCGGGGGCCTCGTGCCGGCGCGAGACCTCGGCAGGGAGTGCCTGGCTGAGGCCGCGACCGTCGCCGGCGAACTCGACTGCGAGGAGGAACTCGCCCACGTCGAGACGATCCTCGAGGAGGGCTGTGGTGCCGATCTACAGCGAAGGGTCCATCGCCAGCACGGGATGGCGGGACTGCTCGCCTACCTCGTGCGCGAGAGCGCTCGACTGGGGGTAGAGGGACTGGCGACTCAGACTGAGAAGAGCGGCTAGGCCGCGGCCGCGCGTGGCGGCTCGTCGACTGCCGCGAGTCCGAGCCACCCGGCCATCAGCTCCAGCTCCTCGCGCAGGGCGTCGTGCGTGTGACCGGGGGCACCATCCTCGAGATGGATCGCGGGCACGCGCAGCACGCCGGCCGGCCGGTCGGCCTTGAGGTCCACCCGCGCCACCAGCCGGTCGCCGAGCAGGAACGGCATCACGTAGTACCCGTAAACGCGCTTGTGCGCCGGTGTGTAGATCTCGATCCGGTATCGCATCCCAAATAGTTGCTCCACGCGTTCGCGCTCCCACATCAGCGAGTCAAACGGGCCGACCAGCGCGCGGGCGTCGACCGCACGGGGCACGCGCGCGCCATGCCAGAGGTAGGCCGGTGGGTTCCAGCCCTCGACCCGTACGGGCAGGAGCTCGCCCGCCTCGACCAGCTCGGCCACGCGAGCCCGCGCGGACACGACGTCGAGGCGGAAGTAGTCGCGCAGATGCCGCTCGGTGGCGACGCCGGAGCCGCGGGCCGCAATTCGCATCAGCTCTCGCTGGGCGTCCTCGACCGGCGGCGTCGGAGCCTCGAGGACCGCCCGCGGCAGCACGCGTTCGGGCAGGTCGTACATGCGCTCGAAGCCTCGCCGGCGCGCCGTCGTCACCGCGCCCCTCCAGAACAGGAACTCGATCGCCCACTTCACGTCCGACCAGTCCCACCACGGCCCGCTGCGGCGCGGCTCGTCCTCCGCGAGCTCGCGTGCGGTCACCGGCCCGCGCTCACGCACCTCGTCGAGCAGCCGGCGAAGGAGCTGCGGGCGCTCGCGCGCGACGCGGCGCACGCTCCCCCATGCATCAACGTGTGCACGCTCCATCCGCCAGCGCAAGAGCCGGTGCAGATCCACCGGCAGGAGCGATGCCTCATGACCCCAGTATTCGAACAGCCGGCGCGGCGCGCGGCTCGCGGCACGGTCGAGCAGCGCGACCGGATACGGCCCCAACCGGGCGAACAGTGGCAGGTAATGCGCGCGCGCCACCGCATTGACCGAGTCCATCTGCAGCAAGCCCACGCGCGTCAGCACGCGCCGGAGGGCCCAGCCATCGGCCCGGCGCTCCCGTAGCCCGTCGGCGAAGCCCTGCGCCGCCAGGACCACCCTTCGCGCCTCGACGGCGGACAGGTGCTGGCGCCGCCGGGATGCACCTCTTGCCATCGGGATTAGCATCGCAGCGATGCACCACATGCGCGTGCTTCGTCCCGCCGAAGGCGTTTTCGCCTTCTACGACGGACGCATCGACGGCTATCGCTTTGCGGAAGGGCCGAACTGGGTGGATGACGGAGCGCTGTCGCTCGGCATCGCGAGCTATGCCGTGGTGGCCGAGGGCGAGGCGGTCGTCTACGACACACACGTCTCGGTTGAGCGGGCGCGTCACATACGCGAGATCCTCGAAGAGCAGGGCGTGCGGAGGTTCACCATCGTTCTCAGCCACTGGCACCTCGACCACGTCGCCGGCACCGCCGCCTTCCAGGACTGCGAGGTGATCGCATCCGCGCGGACGGGCGAGCTACTCACGCGCTTCAGATCTGCCATCGAACGGGGTGAGCATGAGGGACCGCCCGGGATCGATCCGCTCGTCCTTCCGACGCAGGTCTTCGAAGATCGTCAGCGGTTGCCCCTGGGGCGAACACACGTCGAGCTGATCCACACGAACATCCACAGCGACGACGCGACGGTGATCTGGATCCCCCAGGAGAGGCTGCTGCTGTGTGGAGACACGATGGAGGACACGATCACCTATGTCGATGAGCCGGAGAGCCTCGACGCGCATCTCGCCAACCTCGATGAGCTCTGGGCCCTCGCTCCAGATCGCATCCTCCCCAACCATGGCGATCCGGACGTCATTGGCACAGGTGGCTACTCGAGGGATCTGATTCGCGCGACGCAGCAGTACATCGATGTGCTCGAGCGGTGCCGGAGCGAGGCGCAGTTACGCGGTGCCCCCCTTCGGCAGCTGATCGCAGGGCCGCTTGACGCCGGGTGGATCCATTACTTCGCACCGTACGAGGGCGTTCACCTCGAGAACCTCGATCGCGTGCAGGCGGCGCCTTAGCCTCCGGGCCGCGCGGCGACATCCGCGCTAGCTTTGTGCGTCGAGCATGACCGCGGTCGGTGCACGGGACTGGCATGAGCGGCTGGTGTCCGCCGATGAAGCCGTGTCTCTCGTCCGACCGGGCGACAAGGTCTTCGTCGGCAGCGCGTGCGCGACTCCCCGGACCCTGGTGGGCGCCCTCGAGGAGGCGAGGCGCCCTGGGGTGGTGTTGGTGCATTTCCTCATCAACCGGGTGGGCACCGGCGATCCGGGGCAGACCGCATATCGCCACCGCGTCTTCTACGTGGGGACCGACGAGCGGGACCTGCTCGGCCCGACGCGGAAGGTGGAGTATCTGCCGCTCTCCCTCGCCGACGTTCCGCGCTTGTTCGAGAACGGTCAGCTCCCACTCGACGTCGCGATGGTGCAGGTCGCCCCGCCGGATCCCGAGGGTACCTGCAGCCTCGGTGTATCGGTGGACGTGACCAAGGCCGCGGCGCTGGCGGCTCGCACGGTCATCGCCGAGGTCAATCCCGCCATGCCTCGCACCGCGGGCGACAGCCGGATCCCGGTTGATCGGATTGCCAGCTTCGTTTCGGTGGAGACGCCCGTCGTGGAATACCTGCACGAGCCCGCCAGCGAAGTGGCCGAGCAGATCGCGCGGTACGTCGCCAGGCTCATCGAGGATCGGTCCACCCTTCAGGTCGGTCTGGGCCGGGTACCGAACCAGATGCTCGCCCACCTGACCAACCGTCGCGACCTGGCGATTCACTCCGACGTCATCTGCGAGCCGATCGTCGACCTCGTCGCCGCCGGCGTTGTAACCGGCCCCGTCTCGGCGAGCTGGGCGATGGGTACGAGGCGCCTCTATGACCTCGTGGACGACGATCCCCGCTTCGCTTTCCACCCGATCGACTACATCTGCGATCCGGCCGTCATCGAGGGCATCGAGCGGATGGTCTCGGTGACACAGGCATTCACCATCGATCTCACCGGGCAGGTGTCGACGGAGCACCTCGACGGCGTGCTCTACGGCGGGGTGTCCACCGGCCCGGCGTTCCACCGCGGGGCACTGGCGTCCCCCGGCGGTACGGCGATCGTCTGCCTCTCCTCGCGTACCCCTGCGGGGCATTCCGCGATCCGCCCCGCGCTGGTTGCCGACCAGGCGATCGCCATCCCGCGGGCCGACGTGCACTGGGTGATCACCGAGTACGGCACGGCGTACCTCTTCGGCCGTTCCCTGGCTGAACGTGCGGTGGCGTTGATCGACATCGCCCATCCCGACTTCCGCCCGGAGCTACTCGAGGCGGCCAAGTCCAGCGGCCTGGTCGGGCGCAAGCAGCAGCTCCGCAGCCGCAAGGCATATCCCGTGGCCGAGGTGCACGAGGTGCAGCTGCGAGACGGCCGTGACGTGCTGATGCGACCCACGCGGACGAGTGACACCGGCGCGATGCAGGAGCTCTTCTATCGGCTGAGCGAGGACGACGTCCGGACCCGGTTCTTCCAGCAGCTGAGCTCGCTGACCGACACCGCCGCTCAACACCTGTGCAGCGTCGACTACGACGAGGAGATGGCCTTCGCGGCCGTCGTCGGGCCCTCGGAGCGCGAGCGCATCGTTGGCGCCAGCACGTACTACCTCAGTCCCGCCAGCGGCCTCGCGGAGGTGGCGTACATGGTCGATCCGGACTGGCAGGGTGTGGGCCTCGGGAGGATCCTGCACGCGGCGCTCGTCGAGTACGCCCGCGAGCAAGGTGCCCGTGGCCTGAAGGCGGACGTGCTGCCCGGCAACTCGCGCATGATGCGCGTCTTCGAGCGCGGCGATCACTCACTCGACGTGACGACCGAGGCGGGAGTCGCCGAGCTCAGGATGCTGTTCTAGCGACCTGGCGGCGGCGCCATCACCGCCGGCCACCGCGACCTCCGCCGCCCCCTGCGGCCAGGTCCCGCGCGTTTGGAGCCGCAGTGGAGCCGGGTACCGTACTCGGCGTGGGGCTCTATCTCCATCATCCGTCCTCCTACGATCACGACACCGGCGCCCATCCCGAGAACGCCTCGCGCCTGCGGGCGATCGACGCCGAGATGGGGGCCAACGGCCACCTCGGGCTCGACCGGCGCGAGGCGCCGGCGGCCAGCCGCGCGCAGCTCCTCCGCGTGCACTCGCTCGACCACCTGCGAGCCATCGAGGCCTTCTGCGTCAAGGGTGGAGGCATGCTCGACGTCGACACGGTCGCGAGCCAGTGGTCGTGGGACGCGGCTCTCCATGCCGCCGGGGGCGCGGCCTGGGCGGCTGAGGCGCTCCTCGGGGGCGAGGATCGGTTCGCCATCTGCGCACTGCGCCCGCCGGGCCACCACGCCGGGCGGGACAGGGCGATGGGGTTCTGCCTTCTCAACAACGTCGCCGTCGCGGCGGCACACGCGATCGAGGCGTGCGGCGCTCGTCGCGTCCTCGTACTCGACTGGGACGTCCACCACGGCAACGGCACCGAGGCGATCTTCGCCGCGTCGCCCGACGTGGTCTACGCCTCCATCCATCAGTGGCCGGCCTATCCCGGTACCGGCGAGGCCGGCTACGAGGGCGAGGCCCAGGGCGCGGGGTTCACGTTCAACATGCCGGTGCCCCCCGGGAGCGGCAACGATGCGTTCACGGCGCTGGTCGAGCACGTCGTCGCGCCGGTCGCGCGCGCCTATCGGCCCGGCCTCGTAATCGTCTCCGCCGGCTTCGACGCCCACCGCGCGGACCCACTGGCCGACTGCCTCGTCGACGAGGCGGGGTACGCGTCGATGGCGGCGACCGTCAGGATCCTCGCCGCGGACCTGTCCGCGCCGGTTTTGGTCTGCCTCGAAGGCGGCTACGCGCCGGCTGCGCTCGCGCGGTCACTGGGCGCGACGGTCGAAGCGCTCGCCGGCGACGTAATGCCGGTCCCCGCCCCCATCGAGGCGGCCGGCGCCTACGCCGAGCGTGCGCGCCGTTTCGTCGCGGAGGATGCGGGCTCTAGGTCGTCTTGACGACCAGGACCGAGCAGCCCGCCCTATGGGTGACCGAGTTTGGGACGCTCCCGAGGACCCGACGATGCATCCCCTTGTTGCCGATCACCAGCAAGTCGGCGCCGGAGCTCTCCGCGAGCTCGACAAGCGTCTTCGCCGGGTCTCCCTTGCCGGTACGGGTCGCGCACTCGATGCCCTCGTCCCTGAGGTTCCGCTCGGTTCGGGCCAGGATCTCTCGAAGCTGGGCCGCGGGATTCCAGGCGAACTCCGACTCATCGACATGGCCGCCGGATGATCCCGGCGCCGGGTCACCGTAGGCGCTCACGAGTACGAGCTTCGCCTCGAAGCGCCGCGCCATCTCCGCTGCGACCTCGACGGCGCGACTCGCCGTTTCCGACCCGTCTGTGCCCACAGCGATCGTCGAGATCACGTCGCGGTGACGCTACCAGACACGTTGCGAATAGTCGGGTAATCTAGTGGCGCGGGGATGCCGTCGGCATTGACCTAGTCGCAGCATCAACGCGGAAAGGAATCCTCGTCCACCACTCAAGCGAACAGGGGAGCCCAGACGGCGCGCGTCTCACCGCGAGGGCTCAGATCGCACTCGGCTTCGCCGCGTCCGCCGCGCTGATCGCGCTGTTCGTGTTTGCGTTCGGCGCCAGCGCACAGGGTGCCACGGAAGCATGCACGTCGAACAACCAGCAGGGCACGCTATGCGTGTCGGTGAGCGATACGCCTGATCCGGTCGCCTACTCCTCGTTCGACGGCAATCTCACCTACCTGAAATACGAAATCGTCGTGTCGAATCGGAGCCGGAGCTCCTCGCTCTCCCACGTCGGGCTCACGAACACGATCCCCGATGGAACCTCGCTCGTCAGCGCAACTTCCTCCAGGGGCAGCTGCTCGGCTACCGGGCAGGTCGTGACCTGCCCGCTCGGCTCGTTCAAGAAGGGCCAGCAGGCTACCGCCGAGATCGTCGTCACCGCACCGGCGACGGCGCTCACGAACCCGCCCGACATCACGATCACGAACACGGCGGCGGTCGCCTTCGACGAGCGCTTCAACGACCAGACCGGGGGCAAGCAGGACACCGCCGTCGCGAACGAGACGACGATGGTGAGCAAGACCGCCGGGCAGACCTTCGTGCCCCAGGGACACTCGGGCAAGGTCGACACCGACCCGGCGCAGGACCAGTACGCGAACGCGTCGATCCCGAGCGCGTCCACCGACGTACTGGCGAC
>Ga0209382_10002367_pt1 | contig 27589 bp, 18 predicted proteins | sample SoiMetdeltSBSDD5_FD_187599 | JGI IMG/M metagenome (GOLD analysis project Ga0209382, IMG submission 187599) | Bulk soil microbial communities from a Populus tree surrounding site in Tennessee, USA - Soil MetaG P. deltoides SBSDD5 (SPAdes) (version 2) | ecosystem: Environmental > Terrestrial >... | reverse complement strand
GCTCGCCGAAATGCTCGCGTCGTCTCCCCCGAACTTCCAGTCCTCGTCGAGCAGGCTACCCGCTGAACCACCAGCGAGGTTTGGCCCGTGGCACGCGGCACAGAACTGCGCGTAGGTCGCAACCGCAGGATTGTTCCCGCGCCCGCCCCGACCCTGTCCTTGCCCGGCAGCTGAGCCGCCGGGCGTCGGTGGCAGCGTGGCCGGGGGAGTGGCTGGCGGATTCTGTTGCAGTTCGGCTCGTAGAATCAGGTCAGGCGCGATCGCGACAGCGGTCGCAAAACAGACCGACAGCCACGCACCTTTGCGAAGGGAAGGCATCATCACTGAATCTCTTATACGGCGCTCGCGCGCAGGGTGTTGACGCGGTTCGAACAGTCAAAAAAAGAGCGGGAGCATCTGCCTCCCGCCCTTGAAATCCCGACTTAATTCTAAGTCGTTTTTGCGTTCTTGCCGTCCCACTTGACTGTGCGGCCTTCCTTGACGGACACGATCGCGAGCAGCGTGGGCAGCGTCGAGTGGAACCCGACCTCGATATTGCACACCGGCTGCTGACGCGACTTGACCGAGTCGAGGAAGTTGCGCACGTGACGATGGGTGGCCGACCCGAAAGAAGATTCGGCAACCTCGGACATGTTGCCCGATGGATCCTTGAACTTCTTCGGCTCGATCGGCGGAGGCGGCGGCGGAGCATTTGGATTCTGCCCGCGGCCACCTCCCCGACCTCCTCCGGTCGGGAGATACGGTCGGACTTCGTAGCCGATGCGATTCACGAGCAGGACGCCGCGATCGCCAAAGAAGTAATTGCCGTAGAGGTCGCGAGGATCCTCGATCCCCGGCACCATGGCATTCGACAACGTGGCGACGAAGTTCTCGTACTGCCAAGTGACCGCGTACGTGTCGGGGACGCGTTCGGGATCGCGCGGCAGGCGCACGTACTGCGCGGACGCGCTCGTCAAGAGCGGCGCCTTGTTATCGAGCTTCATGTACCAGTTCATGACGTCGGTCAGGTGCACGCCCCAGTCGGTGAGATTGCCACCGCCGTAGTCGTACCATCCGCGCCACTGGCGGCGGCCTGGCACGAAGGGCTTGCGCTTCGCTGGGCCCTGGAACATCTCCCAGTTGAATCCTTCCGGGATCGGCTGAGGACCCTGTGGCTGCTGTTGCTGGCCGAAGTTGCCGCCGCCGCCCCCCGGTGGGCACATCTGACAATGGTTGACGCTCTTCCCGATGTAGCCTTCGTGAAACAGCTTGGCGGCTTCCTGGAAATGGTGCCAGCTGCGCTGCTGCGTGCCGATCTGGACGATCCGATTGCTCTTGCGGACCGCTTCGAGCATCCGCACAGCGGCTTCGATGTCGTTCGAGACCGGCTTCTCGCAATACACGTCCTTACCGGCGGCAATGGCTTCGATGGTCATCGGGCTGTGCCAGTGATCCGGCGTGGCAATGAGGATGGCATCCACATCCTTGCGCTCGAGGATCTTTCGGTAGTCCTCGTAGGTCTCGAGGGTGTTGCCCTGTGTCTGCCCAAGTCGCGCCGCGGTCGAATCGAGGCGATCCTTGGCGACGTCGCAGGCGGCGATGAACATCGAGTCTTTGTGCTTCATCCAGTCGGTCGCGACCTGATTGCCGCGATTGCCGCACCCGATAATGCCAACCCGGATTCGATCGTTGGCGCCCTGGATGCCGCGCGACTCGGAAGCAAAAAGCGGCCGGGCGTGAGTTGCGGCGGCGGCAGCGATGGCGGTCTCGAGAAACTTACGTCGGTTGATCATGGTTGGGCTCCAATAACGCTTGTCGCTGCTCGCTGCTCGCTGTTCGTTTAGCTCTGCCGGACCGCGAGCCGCGAGGAGCGAGCCGCGATTAATGTGCGACGGACTTGATGTGCTCGCGCAGCAGATCCCGGCCGAAGTCGCCAGCGAAGTCCCGCCAGACCGAGTGCACGTGATTGCCCTGGTTCTGCGTGTTGTCGTACTCGATCAGGAACGTCGGTCCCTGAATCCTGTAGTAGTGCTGCTTGCCGAGCTCGGTCGAGCCGGCCCACGCGAATCCCACCTTCTCGATTCCTCCACGCTCAATCGCGGCGAGCCGCTCGGCGGCGACGTCGTCGGCCATCTGCGCAAGGTAGGCCTTGATCGTTTGCATCAGGAAGTCACGCTGCGCGGGCTTGAGATCCGCCGCGGGAATGCCGGAGGGCACCAGCGGATCGATCTTGACGTTCGTCATCGTGACGATGTCGCTCGGGGCGACGTCGGCGATGAGCGCCACTTTCTTCTGCGCATCGTCGAGCGAGTTCACGAGCGCCCGGGCCGGATCCTCCATCGATCCGAGGAGACGCTGCCCCTTCTTCGGCCCTTCCTCGCGGACCTCGGCAGGATTGGTTCCGAAGAACGCCGGCGTGTTTGCGACCGCGGCGTTGTTGCTGATCGAGAAGTGAAGCGAGACGTGATGGCCTTCGACGCGCAGGCCCCACGGCGTCTTGGGCGACGGCGTGCCGAAGATCGTGAAGAAGTACAGCTCCGGATCGCGCACCTGCTTGCCGACGCGCCCACCAGAATTCTCGAGCGCGTGAAGGATCGTCTCCAGCTGCATGATCGATGTCGCCGTCATGTAGCCGCGCTGTCCGACGGCGGCCTTGAGCAGCTCGTGCGCGAGCTTGCGCTGCGGCTCCGTCATTTCCTTGATCGGCACTCCCTTGCGCGGAAACATGTTCGTCGGGATGAAATTCCAGCGCACGCGTTCTTCCGCATCCAGCGGGAAGATCGCTTGCTGGCGCTGCTCCGGCGTCAGCCCGGCGAGAAACTGCGTCGCCGCAGTCGTCATCGCCGCGGCAGTCCGGCGTGAAACGGCCTGTTGAGAGTTGAGGCTGATGCCAGCCCCCCATATCGCCGCGAGCACACCGATGAGTGCGAGGCGATAACGCTTGCCTGTCATGTCTGATGGTCTCCTCAAATGGCCTCGGGAAACTTGATGAGCGAGGCTCCAGGGATGCGTGTCAGCTGATGCTGCTTCAGTGCCGTTTCGAGGTTGGTTCGCGCCAGCCTCGAATGCTCACGCGCCAGCGTCTCAGCACGTGCGCCCTCGCCGTCGATGATCGCGTTGGCAATCGCCCGATGCTGCGCCTGCGAGATCAGAATCGTTTCCTTCCCTTCCGGCGTTTCGGTCTCAGTCAGGAAGAACGCGTTGGGCGATGCGAACGGCAGGGTGAGCACGTGCTCCATCGAGCGGCTCAGCATAGCGCTTCGCGCCAGCTCCAACACAAGGGCGTGAAACTGGCCGTTCAAGTCGATGTAGCTCGCGAAAAATTCGATGTCGCCGGGCGTTTCCCGGACGAGCGCATCGAGCGCCGCGATACAGCTGCGCAGCTGCGTGACTTCTTCCGCAGACTTGAATCGTTCGGCCGCGCGCGAGGCCGCTGCACCTTCGAGCACGCCGCGGATTTCGATGGCGTCCCGGATGTCCTCGACGCTGAACTCGTTCGCGACGAACCCGCCGGTGGGACGGGCCTTCAGCAGACCCTCCTGGGCGAGTCGATCGAGCACGAGCCGCAACGGCGTCCGCGAAACGTTCAACCTCGCGGCGAGTGGCACCTCCCGGAGCCGTTCGCCAGGGCGAAAGGCGCCACGCAGGACCAACTCCCGCATCTCGAGGAGCGCGCGCAGGGTCTGGGATTCGAGGCTGACACTACGATGGTTCACGGCAGGCCTCTCCGTGACTCGGAACCCTAACACGTCGCATCTCTGCATGCAAGGCCGTAAATCCCGCGTGAACTTGTGCTTAAATCATGGCCGCACGACTATCATTTATCGGTAAAGTCCAAAAAACCGTTTCGATTTCTGCATGCAGGCCCCCAACGATTGGGGTCAGACCCCACCCGGCCAAAATCTGACGGGTGGGGTCAGACCCCAGGCAACGGGAGTTACATGAGCCTCCGGTCACAGCCGCCGTTTAGAGCCGACCACGTCGGCAGCTTGCTCCGCACGCCCCAGGTGCGTCAGGCCCGCGACGAGTTCGCCGCCGGCCGTATCTCCGCCGAGCAGAAACGCCAGATCGAAGACACCGCCATCCGCGACGTCGTCCGCATGCAGGAGAACATGGGGCTGCTGGGAATTAGTGACGGCGAATATCGGCGCGCCTCCTGGCACATGGACTTCATCTACCAGATTGGCGGCATTACCAAGGCCCAGGACAACCTCAAGGTTCAGTTCCACAACGAGCAGGGCGACATCGAGTTCACACCCGCGGCGCTGCGCGTAACGGGAAAGCTGAAGCTCGACGAGTGCATCTTTGCCGACGATTTTGGGTTCCTGCGATCAGTGACGTCGCGAACGCCGAAGTTGACGATCCCCTCACCGAGCATGGTTCATTACCGCGGAGGCCGCGCCGCGATCGATCCGAAGATTTACCCGGACATCGAGGAGTTCTGGCGCGACCTCGAGCAGGTCTACGCGGATCAAATCCACGAGCTCGCCAAACTTGGCTGCACGTATCTGCAGCTCGACGATACCAGCCTGGCCTATCTGAACGATCCCTCGCAGCGTGAATACATCACGCAGCTTGGCGGTGACGGCGAGCATCAACACGAGACCTACATTCGCCACTTGAACGCTGCTCTTGCTCGCAAGCCTTCGACGCTCCGCGTGTGCACGCACATGTGTCGCGGCAACTTCAAGTCGTCATGGGTCGCGACCGGCAGCTACGAGCATGTAGCAGATGCGCTGTTCACTCAGCTGAACGTCGACGGCTTCTTCCTCGAGTACGACGATGCGAGGTCGGGGGGATTCGAGCCGTTGCGGTTCCTGCCGGCTGGCAAATTCGTCGTGCTGGGACTAGTCACGACGAAGAAGGGAACGCTCGAGAAGGCCGACGATCTCAAGCGCCGAATCGACGAGGCGTCGAAGTTCGTGCCGCTCGAGCAGTTGTGCCTCAGCCCACAGTGCGGCTTCTCATCGACGGTGGAAGGGAACTCGCTGACGATCGACGAGCAGAAGGCGAAGTTGGCGCTGATCGTGGAGGTGGCTGCTGATGTGTGGGGGTGAGACGCCATCGGAAGACCGGAGGTCCGGAAGACCGGAAGTCCGGAGGATCGACACTAGCGACTCCGAGGCACATGTCGCCTCACCATCGCCAGCGCCGCGAAGACGACCGCCATGGACGCTGCGATGAGGCCGAAGAACGCGCGGCTGCCACCGGCTTCGAGCGCAAAGTCGGCGGCGAACGTGCTGGTGACTCCGCCGACGCGGCCGAACGCGACCGCGGTGCCCACGCCGGTCGCGCGAACGGTCGTCGGGTACACGTGCGCGGCGAGCGCATAGAGCGTTGTCTGGATGGCGTTGATCATCGCCCCGGTGAAGCCGAGCATGAGGATGAGGGAGGCAGCAGATGTCGTCGCGCTGATGGGAGTCGCCGCCAACATCAGCGCTCCGGCCACCGCTCCGGCAGCCATCGTCAGCATCGTTGGGCGAGAACCGATGCGCGCGATGACGAGCCCGCCGCAGATGGCGCCACCGACGCCTCCGAAGTTGAACGCCGCGAGACCGTTACTGGCAACGGCCAGGCCGAGGTCGGTGGCCAGGAGCGACGGCACCCAGTTGAAGGCCGAGTACACCGCGAGCATGCAGGCGAACATTGCGCCCCAAAGAGCGATGGTCTCGCGGCGGAACTCCAACGTGAACAGCGATCCGATCGAGGCTTTGACGGCGGCGCGCTCGGAAAGATCGACGAACGTGCTGCCATCCGGAACGTCGTGGCCGATCTGCCGCAGCGTCTGCACGAGGTCGGGCCAACGGTCTGGATGCCGCGCAAGGAAGCGCGGTGATTCGGGCAAGAACTTGATCAGGATGAGCGCGACGACGACCGGGAGGATTCCGCCGAATGCGAAAAGCGAGCGCCAGCCGAGCACCGGCATCACGTATCCGGAAACGAACGCGGCCAACGTGCCGCCCAGCGGGACGCAGACGATGGTGAGCGTTACGGCAAATGGCCGGTGGCGCTTGGGGACGTATTCGGACACCAACGCAGCGGCGTTGGGCATCGCGCCGCCGAGGCCGAGACCGGCGAGGAAACGAAGTGTCGCCAGGGTCCAGAGGTTATCGACGAGCGCGGCCAACGCGGTCAGGACGCCAAAGACGAAGACGCTTCCGATCAGCGCAACGCGGCGGCCAAGCCGATCGCCGACGAGCCCGGCAATCGCGCCGCCCGCCATCATGCCGAACATTCCGGCTGCAAGAACCGGCGCGAACGCACCGCGAGTCAGACTCCAGTCGCGCATCATCGCCGGGACGGCGACGCCAAGCAGCTGGTTGTCGATGCCGTCGAAGATGATGGTCAGCGCCGTGAGGAAGACGTATAGCTTCTGGCGCGATCCCCAGCGTCCCTCGTCGAGCAGATGGCCGATATCGATCGACTGGTTCGTCTGCATGTCTCGGAGCGGCCGATTGTAGCGTGGAACTCATGGCTGGTAGCTGGCCGCTGTTTACGGGTCGCCGGCCGCTGAAAGCTGGAAGCCGGAAGCTGGAAGTTGGAAGCTGAATAGAGACATGATTCCCTGGCGCTCCGTCCCCCTTGGCGATTTGACGCCTGTCATCGACGCTCGTCGTGACGGGACGGTCGTCATGCGCGCGGCGCAACCCCTCGAGCCGTACCCACGCACGCTAACGGAACGGCTCAATCGATGGGCCGATGCCGCACCAGATCGGACGCTCCTGGCCTGGCGCGCCGGCGAGACGTTCGCGCGGATCACGTACGCGTCCGCGCGGGAGGACGTGCAGAGCCTTGGCCAGGCGCTGCTGAACCGCGGGCTTACGTCGGATCGTCCGCTGGCGATCCTTTCGGGCAACGACGTCCATCATTTGCTGCTCGGGCTTGCGGCGCAGCACGTTGGCGTGACGTATGCGCCAATCTCGCCGGCGTATTCCTTGATCTCCAGTGATTTCGTTGCCCTGCGACACGTGCTCGGACAGTTGGCGCCTGGGCTCGTCTTCGTTGCAGATCGACGCCGGTTTTCCCGCGCCCTGTCGGCGGCGGTTGATCCCGGCGTCGAGATCATTGAGGCCGCGTCGATGCCAGAGCTTCTCGACACGACTGCGACGGCAGACGTAGAGCAACGGCATCAGGCAGTCGACCCGGATGACGTCGCGAAGATCTTGTACACGTCCGGTTCAACCGGCGTGCCGAAAGGCGTGATCAACACGCACCGAATGCTGTGCAGCAACCAGCAGATGATTCTGCAAACGCTGCCACTGCTTGGCGAGGAGCCGCCGGTGCTGGTGGACTGGCTCCCGTGGCATCACACCTTCGGCGGCAACCACAATATCGGACTGGTGATCTACAACGGCGGCTCGCTCTATATCGACGAAGGCCGGCCACTCCCAGGCGGATTTGGCGAGTCTGTTCGAAATCTTCGAGAGGTCTCGCCGACGATCTACTTGAACGTGCCCAAAGGATATGAAGAGCTGGTGATCGCGTTCCGCTCCGATCCAGTGCTTGCGCGAAAGTTCTTCGGGCGGGTGCGCGTGCTCTTCTACGCGGCGGCAAGCTTGTCGCAGCACGTGTCGGACGAGCTCCAGTCGATCGCCGCAGCGACATGCGGCGAGCGCCTCGTGCTGGTGACGGGTCTCGGATCGACCGAGACCGCGCCAATGGCGGTGTGCCGTCCGTGGCCCGACGAGCTATCGTCGGCGGTCGGATTGCCCGTTCCTGGCGTCGAGGCGAAGCTCGCGCCGGTCGGGAACAAGATCGAGCTGCGCGTCCGCGGCCCCAACGTGACCCCTGGGTACTGGCGTGAGGCAGCGTTGACAGCGGCGGCGTTCGACGAAGACGGTTTTTACTGCATGGGTGATGCGGTGCGCCCAATTGACACGGCGGATCTTTCGAAGGGACTCGTGTTCGATGGCCGGATCAAGGAAGACTTCAAGTTGTCGACCGGCACCTGGGTCAGCGTCGGGCCGCTGCGCGCGCGAATCGTGCAACACTTTGCTCCGTATCTTCGCGATGCCGTGATTACCGGCGAGAATCGCGACCACGTCGGCATGCTTGGCGTGCCGGACGTCGAAGCGTGCCGCTCGCTGTGCACCGATCTTCCGTGCGACGCGCCGGCATCCACCGTGCTTCGACACCAAGCAGTTCGTGACAGAATCACGTGCCTACTCGTGGAGTTCAGCGCGGCCGCTACTGGCAGCGCTACGCGGGTCGTGAGGGCGGCGATCCTCGAGCATCCGCCCTCGCTCGACGCGGGAGAGGTGACCGACAAGGGTTCGCTCAACCAGCGCGCCATTCTCGAGCGTCGTCGGGCGCTCGTCGACGAGCTGTACGCGAGAGAGTGGCAAGGCCTGCTCACATGAACGTCAACGAACTTGTCGCCATCGACGTCCACGTGCACCTCGAGCACGGCGGACCTGCCACGGCGGCCGATGAAGCGGCGCTGAAGTATTTCGGGAAGAGCCAGGGTGAGCACGGTGGCGCCGCGCTGGCCGAGTACTACCGTTCTCGAAAGATCGGCTGCGTCATCTTTACGGTGGACGAGCGTCTCACCGGCCGTCCGCATCTCACGAACGATGCAGTTATCGAGTTCGCGCGGGCCAACAGCGATATCGCCCTTGCGTTCGTCAGCGTGGATCCGACCAGAGGAGCACCAGCCGTCGCCGAAGCCCGTCGCCTCGTTGCCACCGGCATGATCCGGGGCCTCAAGCTGCATCCGCCCGTGCAGCAGTTCTTTCCCGACGACGCGATCGCGTATCCGCTCTATGAAGTGTTTGCGGAAGCGAAGCTGCCGGTGCTCTTTCACACAGGCCACAGCGGCATCGGCACGGGGATGCCGGGTGGCGGCGGCATTCGCTTGAAGTACGGCAACCCGATGAACATCGACGATGTGGCGGTGGATTTTCCGGACATGCCGATCATCCTCGCGCATCCGTCGTTCCCGTGGCAGGACGAAGCGATCTCAGTGTGCCTGCACAAGCGCCAGGTCTACATCGATCTCTCGGGCTGGTCGCCGAAGTACTTCCCGCCGACGCTCGTGCAGTACGCCAACACGCTGCTCAAGCACAAGGTGCTGTTTGGATCGGATTACCCGTGGATAACACCCGACCGCTGGCTTGCGGATTTCGAGACGATCGGCATCCGCGACGAGGTGAGGCCGCTGATTCTGAAGGAGAACGCGGCGCGGCTGTTTGGCCTTATGTAGTGTCCGGCTTTAGCCGGACCCAGCGAAGCGATATATTGAAGGAAACCTATGAAGGACGATAAGAAGCGAACGCTCCGCTCGGCGGGGTGGTTCGCACGCACGGATAAAGACGGCTTCATCCATCGCAGCTGGATGCGCGGTTATCCGCAGGACGTGTTCGACGGCCGGCCCGTGATCGGCATCTGCAACACGTGGTCGGAGCTGACGCCCTGCAACGCGCACTTCCGGACGCTGGCGGAGCACGTCAAGCGCGGCGTCTGGGAATCCGGCGGGTTTCCCGTCGAGTTCCCGGTGATGTCGAGCGGCGAAACGAATCTTCGTCCGACGGCAATGCTGTTCCGCAACTTGATCAGCATGGACGTCGAGGAATCCATTCGCGCGAATCCGATTGACGGCGTCGTTCTGCTCTGCGGCTGCGACAAAACGACACCCGCTTTGATCATGGGCGCAGCCAGCGTCGACCTCCCGACCATCGTCGTGTCCGGCGGCGCAATGCTCAACGGCAAGTTCTGCGGTCAGGACATCGGCTCCGGCACCGACGTGTGGCGCTTCAGCGAAGAAGTGCGCGCCGGGAAGATGAGCCTCGAGAGTTTCATGGACGCGCAGACGAGCATGAGCCGCTCGACCGGCACGTGCATGGTCATGGGGACGGCGTCCACGATGGCGACCATGGTTGAGGCGCTCGGCGTGAGCCTCCCGCACAACGCAGCGATCCCCGCGCCAGACTCACGCCGCGCGATCATCTCCCACCTCTCCGGGCGCCGCATCGTCGAAATGGTTGACGAGGACCTGCGACTCTCGAGGATTCTCAACAGGCCCGCGTTCGAGAACGCGATTCGCGTCAACGGTGCCGTCGGCGGCTCGACAAACGCCGTCATTCATCTGCTGGCCATGGCTGGTCGCGTCGGCGTGGACATGACTCTCGACGACTGGGATCGGCTCGGCCGCGACGTTCCCACGCTGCTCGACTTGATGCCCTCGGGCCGATACCTGATGGAGGACTTCTACTACGCCGGTGGGTTGCCGGCGGTTTTGCGCTCCCTGGGCGAGAAGGGGTTGCTGCATCGCGACGCGATGACCGTCAATGGACGGACCATCTGGCAGAACTCTCAGGAAGCCAAGACCTGGAACACTGAAGTGATCCGCCCGTTCGAGCAGCCCTTGCTCGAGAGCGGCGGCATTGCCGTGCTGCGCGGTAACCTGGCGCCAGATGGCGCGGTGCTGAAGCCGTCTGCCGCATCGGCGCATCTGATGATGCATCGCGGTCGAGCGGTCGTATTCGAGAACATCGAGGACTATCACGCCCGCATCAGCGATCCGAATCTGGATGTCGACGAAACGTGCGTGCTCGTGTTGAAGAACTGCGGCCCGAGGGGTTATCCGGGGATGGCCGAAGTCGGCAACATGGGGCTGCCACCAAAGGTGCTCGAAAAGGGCGTGACGGACATGCTGCGCATCTCAGATGCGCGCATGAGCGGCACCGCCTATGGCACCGTGGTCCTGCACGTCTGTCCGGAAGCCGCAGTGGGCGGCCCGCTGGCGCTCGTCCAGAACGGCGACACGATCGAGCTCGACGTTCCGGGTCGCACGCTCACGCTGCATGTGTCCGACGAGGAGTTGAAGCGACGACGAGCGGCATGGAAGGCACCCGAACCATCGATGAAGGGCGGCTATCAAGGCCTCTACGTCAAGCACGTCCAGCAGGCGAACACCGGCGCGGACTTGGACTTTCTAGTCGGGTGTCGTGGGTCGGTGGTGCTGCGAGAGTCGCACTGACTCGGTAATCGCGGGTCGCTGTTCGCTACTCGCTGCTCGCTGTTCGGCACTCAGCAAGCTCTTTCGAACCGCGAGCCGCGAGCCGCGAGCCGCGAACCGCGAACCGCGACAGCCTCACCTGCTCTTGAACAACCGCAAATCCACCGCCTCCGCCATCGCGCGATAGCCCGCGTCGTTGGGGTGGAGGTGGTCGCCGGGATCGAACTCGGCTCGAAGCTTTCCGGGGCTGGCTGGATCTCTCGTGGCGGCCTCGAAATCGATCACCCCGTCGTACGCGCCGGACGTGCGAATCCACGTGTTGACCGCCTGCCGGATCTTTTCGCCTTCCTCGCGGTAATACCCCGCGCCTTCGTACGGCGTCAGCGTGCCGCCGATCACCTTGATACCGTGCGAGTGGGCGCGATCGATCAGCTGACGCAGCCCCCAGATGAGTGATTCGGTGGTGACGGGAGTGGGGCTGTTAGGTGCCGTGCCATTCCCGATGTCGTTGATGCCTTCGAGCAGGATCACCCACTTCACGCCTGGCTGACTGAGAACGTCGCGATCGAAGCGGGCGAGCGCGCTGACGCCCGCGAAGTTCGAACCATCGGTCAGGACGCGATTGCCGCCAATGCCTTGATTGACGATTGCAATGTGCCGCGTCGATTTGTCCGCGGCTAGACGCGTGGCAAGGATCGCCGGCCAGGTGTTATGCGTATCCGGCGTCGAGCGCGAGCCGTCGGTGATCGAATCACCGAAGGCGACGATGAGCGGGGTGTTGCTCGGCGCGACGACTTCCACCGCCGCGAGCCAGTAGTACGACATCCGCACGGACGGCTCGGGAATGATCTGGCTGGCCGTCTGGTCGCCGCCTGCCGAGATGTACGTTGGCCGCAAGCCCGTCGCGTGCGTTGTCGGCGGACCGGTTTCGCTGGGCAAGTAGAGGCTGACCGCTAGATCGGTCAGCGGTGCGACTTCGAGATCGACCGGATCGCTCGTGACCACCGCGCCCGGTCCGAGCTTGAACGTTCGCTCGCCAGCAAACGAGAGCGTTCGATCGGAGGCCGGAATGATCCCGGACTCTTTGTCGGGGACGGCGATGCGTGCGGCGCCGATCTCGACCGCGGTGCCGTTGAAGGCATTCGACAAGCGCACGCGCAGCCGCTTTCCGCCAATGCTCGTTCGCAGCACCATGCGCACGGTTTGATTGTTCAGCGTCTGCAGCGGCGGCAGCGGGGCAGGAGCTGGTGCCTGTACAGGAGCGGGTCCCTGTGCAGGAGCCGTAGCTGCCGCTGGCGGCGTTGCGATCGATGCGGCCGAGGGCGCTGCGGGTGGCGGTGCTCCGCGCCCTTGCGGAATGACCCGGACCAATTGCTGCGCGGTCGCCCACGTCGGCACCCAGTATTCAACCGCTGGTTTCTGCGCACGCTGGGCCGAGAGCGGCGACAACTGCAGGGTCAGCAAAACCGCTGCAGCCAGAATTCCTCGAGAACTTCGCACGCTGCTCTTCATAGCGGGTCAATCATACTTTCGCTCGCGGCTCGCAGGCTCGCAGGCTCGCGGCTGGCTGCTAGCGGACAGCGGACCGCGAACCGCCGTGAATGCCCAGCTTGACAGTGGCAGCCGCGATTGCCAACGATCCCACCAACGACGGCGCCGAGCGCGAGCGAGCGGGGGTGGGGCCCCGCGAGCACTGATATAGGAGGACAGTCAATGAGCAAGGCATGGGCGTTCAGGTTTGCGATATCGCTGGCAATGGCCGCAGTCTGCGTCGTTGGTGCGCAGAAGCCCGCAGGAATGGGGTTTTTCATTACCAGCGCCGGACCCGGCAAAGGCGCGGATCTCGGAGGGCTCGAGGGAGCTGACAAGCACTGCCAGGCGCTCGCGCAAGCAGCCGGCGCCAGCGGCCGAACGTGGCGCGCCTACTTGAGCGCAGGCGGCGCCAAGCCAACTCACGCGAAGGACCGCATCGGTTCAGGACCGTGGACGAATGTCAAAGGCGTGACGGTGGCGACGAGCGTCGCCGACTTGCACAGCGACGCCAACAAGTTGAGCAAGGAAAACTCGCTCAGTGAGAAGGGCGAGATCATCAACGGCCGCGGCGACACGCCGAACCGTCACGACATCCTGACCGGATCGAACGCTGACGGCACGCTGGCGGACGGTCAGACGTGCAACAACTGGACGAGCGGCGCTGAAGGCTCCGCGATAGTCGGTCATCACGACCGCGTCGGCGGCGGTGCTGCGCCAACGTCCTGGAACGCGTCACACCCCACCAAGGGCTGCAGCCAGGATGCCCTCCGCGGAACGGGCGGGGATGGGTTGTTCTATTGTTTTGCTGCGAAGTGACTTGAGTCGCTGCTCGCGGTTCGCTGCTCGCTGCTCGATTCCAGGATCCCGCGTAGCAAGCAGTGAACCGCGAACCGCGAGAAGCGAGCCGCGAACAGCGAGCCGCGCCTACGATCGATACGCCAGCCGCCCCACCCCTTGAACGGGAATGCCCTGCGCTGCGAGAACCTCGTGCAGCGCGAACATCGATCCCGCGGCTTCGTCGATGTGGCGCACGAACGCGATTGACCCTTGGAGGATCGGCTTCAGGCGCGCTTTGTCCTGAATGCGCGCCTTCGGGTATTCGTGCTCGACGACGAGGTGTGTGTTGGGAACGTCGAGCGTGAGCAGTTCGCGTGCGGCAAGCTGATGATCGAGCCAATCGACGGTGCGATTTTGCAGGTAGGCGAGCGGGTCGTGCTTCGCGGTGCCAGGCAGCTCGTGCTCGGCCAGGACGACCTGCTTCTTCCACGCGTTGAGTTGATCGGCAGGATTGTCTGACGGTTTGCCCTTCGACCAGTCGCCGCGCTCCATCGTCTGGCCGCCGTAGCCCCAGGCCGACACGCCCTGCGAATCCACCACCTGACCCTTCACGTGGAAGCCGCCAATCAGGAAGTTGTAGCCCGTGTCTTTCAAGTACTGAAAGATCGAGCGCGTGTCCTGACCCATGAGGATCGCGTGCGACGGGTCGTAGTGGATGCGGAACTGATCGCCAACGCCGTGCTTCTCGCAGATCTTGTGCAGCGCGATCCAGGCGCCCGGCGTGTAGGCGATGTTGTTGTGCCAGTTATCTCCCGTCGTCCAACCCGGCATCGGGCACTGTTCTACGCGGTAGGTCAACCCGCGCTCTTTCGCGGCCTTCAGCAACGGAACGAAGTGCTCTTCGAAGTCGAGCAGGTTCTGGTCCATGCTGTGCTGCTGATTCCGTCCGACGAACCCGCAGACGGCGTTCACGCCAAGCAGCGCTGCCGAGTCGAACACCCGCAGCATGAAGTCGGCCTTTTTTTTCCGCACCGCGGGATCGTGATGGAGCATGTTGTCGAAGTAGCCGACATCGGAGATCCCGATGCCGGTTGACGTCAACGCGGCCTGAACACGCTTCGCGCGATCCTTGTCGAACGGCTTCCGCAAGTCGAGCGTGTTGGCTACTGGGTCGAGCATTGCCTCGGGCGGGACGTCGGTCTCGGTCGGATGCAGCGCAGCCGACAACTGGATGTAACTCGCGCCCAGATCGCGCGCAAACTCCACCCACTCCTCGATCGCGAGATCCGGATCGGGGTCGCGCTTTTCGCGAGGGGTGAGCTCCTGCAGGGCGGCCGTCAGCACGCCGACTTTCATGAATTTCGGTTCGAACGGTTTTGTGGCCATAAATGTCTGCGTGATTGGTTCTGGGAACCGGGAACCTGGGAACCCGTGAACCTGGGAACCCGTGAACGACTAGTAATTCACCTTGGTCCAGACGCTGCCCTTCTTCGCGCTGTCGAGGATGGCTTCGACGATCGCGTTCGCGCGGTAGCCGTCTTCGAACGTCGCAAACGCCGGAGGATGGGCCTCGTCTGGCTTCCGACCGTCGGCGATGAACTGATAGATGTCGCGCATCAGGTTGCAGAACGCGTCCGCCCACGCTTCCTGGTGCCCGCCGGGCAGATGCGCGTAGCCGCGGACTTCTTCGTCGATGAGACCCGGATCCTTCTGCAGGATCTCGTTCGCCTTGTCGCGTCGGCCCATCCACAGCTCGTTCTGATGCTCTTGCCGCCAGCGGATTGATCCGTGCGGCCCGCAGATCTCGAGCACGAGATCGTTCTTGTGTCCAGCGCAGACCTGTCCGACCGAGAAGCTGCCCTTGGCGCCGTTGTCGAAGCGGACGAGAACCGATGCGAGATCTTCGACCTTGATATCGACGAGTTCGTACGCCTCGTTCGAGCCGGCGGCCGCGAACGCTTCACGCGATCCCTTGGGTTTCTTCCGCTTGGGAATGACAGTCGTGATGTCGCCGAGCACGTCGGTGATGCGCACGCCGCTCATATGCTGCGCCAGATCGCACCAGTGCGATCCGATGTCGCCCAGCGCCGATGACGCGCCGCCCTTGTCAGGTTCGAGGCGCCACGAGTAATCCGTATCCTTGATAAGCCAGTCCTGCAGGTAATAACCAACCAGGAAATGCGGCTTGCCGATGTCGCCGCGAGCGATCGCGTGCCGCGCCTGCTGAACGAGCGGATTGCCGCGGTAGTTAAACGTGACGGCGTTTACGATGCCGGCGGCCTTAGCCTGATCGACCAGCTTCTTTGCTTCGGCCGCGGTCATCGCGAGCGGCTTGTCGGAAACGACATGTTTCTTCTTGGCGATCGCAGCGGCGTTCACTGGATAGTGCAGGTAGTTGGGCGTCGCGTTGTGGACGACCTGGATATCCGGATCGTTTAGCAACGCGTCGTAGCTGCCGTACGACTTCGGTACGCCCAACGCCTTCGCTTTGGCCGCGGCGGATGAGTCGCTGCTACCCGCGATACCGACGACATCGACGAAACCCAGACGCCGGACTGCATCAATATGATGAGGGCCGACGAAGCCGGCGCCCACAATCCCCATCCCGATCCGTTTCACCTGTCCGCCTCCAGTTTTAGTCTGTGGAACGGCAATCATATCGGGCTCAGGGCTCACGGCTCAAGGCTCAGGAAAGGCTTATACTGGGTTCGGGAGGTTGGTAATGGCTCGCCCGTTCTGGGCGCTCGCGCTGCTATTTGGCGCAGCCGTCGCACGTGTCGAGGTGCAGAACGCGCCCGCGCCGCAGCCGCCCGGCCGAGTTAACACGGTCTACCTGACCGTTACCCACGAAGAGTCCGGCGCTCCCGTCCTCGATCTCACTTCCGAAGATCTCGTCGTCAAGGAAGACGGCAAGGATCGCGATGTCGTCAGGCTACGGCTCGCGCGGGAACCGCTCCACCTGATGATCCTGGTCGACGACAACGGCTCGGGCATCTTTCGCTCGGGCTTGCTACAGTTCATTCAACAGCTCCAGGGCCATGCCACCATGGGCCTGAGCACCGTGGTCGGGCAGACACATAAGCTCGTGGACTACACGGCGAATGCGCAGACGGTCGCGAATGCTGCGGCAACATTGACCGCGCGGCCGGGCACGAACGACGGCGGGCAGTTACTCGAGGGCATCTACCAAGCCTCGCGAGATCAGGAGAGGCTCGAGGCGTCGCGGCCGGTGATCGTGGCGCTGACGGTCGGCGGTGAAGAGCACAGCACCGTGCCAGCTCACCTCGTGCTCGATCAACTCGCCAAGAGCCGCAGCAAGCTCTACGTCATTCAAGTTGTCGGCACGATGCTGCGGCCAACGGTACCGATTACGCAGTCGCGACAGCTGCTCAACGAGAACCTTCAACTGAGCGAAGTGCTCGGCGAAGGACCGAAGCAGACGGGTGGATTGCGCGAGGAAATTGCCGCGGCACCGGGACTGGTGCTCGGTCTCCAGCGCATCGCCGCGGAACTTAAGAACCAGTACGCGCTCGAATACGCGCGGCCCCCGAAAGGGAAGCCGCTCGAGCGGCTCAATGTGTCGGTCAAGCGGCGCGGCTTGAACCTGCGCGCGCCGACGAAGGTGGTTGGCAGGTAAGGCGCGGCTCGCGGCTCGCTGCTCGCTGGAACCTGGAAGCTACTGCTTCCTGTCGAACACCGCGCGCTGCTCCGGCGTTCTCAGCCGGAGGCTTTCCACTTTCGCCAGCATCACGAGCCGGCCGTTCTCGTCCACGCTCCACGTCTGCGTGAGCTTGTTTTGCGCGGTCGAGAATTCCTGCTTCAGCGTCGCTTTGTCCCAGCGCGATTTGACGGTCACGTCGCCAGGCATGTCCAGGCGCGTGCTCTTGCCGTCAATCGCATAGCGCCGCTCGCCGCGTACATCACTGAACGAGATCTGATCCGCCGTGGCCGCGATGGTAATGGGGTCGACAAGTTGTTGAAGCTGACGCATCGAGTTGATGTCGGCCAGTTCCGCCGGGCTCAGATCGCCTGGTACCGTCTGAGCGCCGCCTTCGCCGCGTCCCTGCGCGAATGATGGCGCAACGGCGAACAACGCGCCGCCTCGTCCCGGCCCGCCAGGCCGCTGCCCTGGCGCGCTGAAGCCCTTACTCAGTTCCCGATTCAGCGCCCACGTGCCGCTCATTTTCTGAGCAACATCCGCGGGCGTGGGATTCTGAGCTCCGACAGCGACACTGAGTACGAGAGGTACCAAGCTCACGGCCAGTACCAGCAAGCGCGCCGATTTTGACGTCATGTCTTGTCCTCAAAAGAAAAGCGGGTGGGACTGTGGTCCCACCCGCCGTGGTACGTCGCAGCGCACGGCGCGCCGCGGTGTGGTGCGGTCCGCTTCTAGAAGCTGAAGCGAATCATCGCCTGGAAGTTCCGCAGGTTGGCCGCGCCAGTGGCCGCGCCAAAGCCGGCAGTCCGTGGTGTCAACCTGGTCGGATCGATCGAGCCGTCCGCTCGCGTCTGCGAATTGCGAATCGTCAGGTCAGTCGGACTGTTGAACTGGATCTGCGCCTGGCGGTTGTTGTAGATGACCGTGTTGAACGCGTTGAACGCATCAACCTGGAACCGCAGCTCGCGACCGCCGCCCATGCGGATATTACGTGCCATGGAGATGTCAATCAACTTAGTCGGGCATCCGATCATGAGGTTCCGACCGGATTCGAGACCCACGCTGCCATACGCAGGCGCCGTCACCGCTGCCGCGTTGAACTGCACGAACTGGTTGTCGCTGCAGCCCGAGCCAGGATCGCCGATGAAGACGATCTGCGCGCCGTAGTCGGGTGAACCGGTCATGTTGCGGTTGGCCCCGTCGGCGTTGAAGCTGTGGGTAATGTTGTAGCGGTTACCGGAGTTGCCGGTGAAAACGCCCGACAGCTGCCAGTCGTTGATCAGATATCCGATCGTCTTCTTTGCCGCGCCGCTGCCGGACGTGTTGAGGTCCGGCATGTCCCACACGGCGTTGGCCTTGAGGACGTGCCGCTGCAGGTTCAACATCTTGTTCAGCTCCTCGTACTCGGACTGATCGCTGCGTACCGAGATCGTGCCGTCGGCGGCGTGAACGAGACGCTTCTGCAGGCCCGTGTTGCCCTCGAGCGACAAGCCGAGGGTGTAGTTCACGCCGGCGGAGAAACCACCCTGGAACCGGCGCTGGAACGACGTCTGAATCGAGTGGTACGTGTCGTAGAAGTCGGTCGTGGCCTGTTGGATACTTGCGAGCCCGCGGTACGCCCGGAGCAGGTTGTCGCTATAGGCCGCGGCGCCGGGCACGGGGAGAGTGCCAAGCGTCGGATCCTGGTTCTGCGCCAGGAACGCGGCGCCGATGTCGACGGCGTTGAGGTTTATGAGATTGCCGGGGCCTCCCAGGACGGCCAAGCGATTGTAGCCGTGGTTGCCCACGTAGGACACGTCGAGCGACGAGGCCCACGGCATCGCCATCTGCATGCCCACCTGCCACTGCCACGACGACGGCACCTTCGCGTCGTACTGGAAGGTCACCATCTGCGGAACCGGACCGGGCCGGATGCCGCCGGTGAGCTGCGCGAGGCTGCTGTTGCGCAGATCTCCGGAGCTCGCGATCGGCGGGTTGCCAGGGATCGAGAACACTGTGTTGCCCTCCGGACGATCGTAGAAGAGTCCCACGCCGCCACGGAGGATCATGCTCTGCGTGCCGGTCAGGTCGTACGCCGCGCCGAAACGCGGACCGAACACGAGCGTCGGCCAGGTGTAGCCGGTTTTGGCGATGCCGTCGCCCGCCTGACGGATGCCGTTCAGCGGGTTGCCGGTGCCGGGGATCGGCGTGCCGATCAGGATCTGCGTGTTCGTCGCGCCACCGAACGGCTGTACGATTTGGCCGTTGCGGGGGTCCATCGCATTGCGAGTGTTGCCCGAGCACACCGTGGCGCCGTTGCTGCAACCCGCCTTGTAGAGAACCGGCGCATTCCCCAAGCTCCACTGCTCAGGGAAGAAGTTCGACATCTGCTGGAACTGATCGTGCTGCGGCTGCTGACGCGTGAACCGCATGCCGTAGTCGAGGGTCAACCGGTTGCTCGCCTTCCAGTTGTCCTGGATGTAGAACTCGGTGTTGTTGTAGATCATGCTGCCCTCGACGAACTTCTCGGCCTGCTGGTACTGGCGGAAGATGCCGGTGATCGCGTTGGCGTAACCGAACTGGGCGTCCAGCGGGTTGTTGGTGTCCTGTCCGAAGTCTACGGCCGGCTGGAATCGGAGACCACCGCCGGCGTCAACGTTCTGCGCCTTATAGCTGTGGTTGTTGTAGAAGCCACCCTTGATCGTGTGGCTGCCGGCGATCTTCGTCAAGCTGACGGCGATGTCCTGCGTCCGGTTGATGTTCAGCCAGCCGGGATACCGCTGGTTCGGCGGCGCAGCGCCAATGCGGTTGCCCCAGGCGAACGTGGGCGGCAGGCTGATCGTGGAGCCGTCCCACCACACGGGCATGACGTCGTTCAGTACGTGGTTGGCGTAGTACTTCGGATCGACGCGTCCGGCATCCGGGAAGAGCATCGGGAAATCTGGCAGCGACGTCAGCCGGTTCGCCGACTCGTTGACGAGAACGCCGCCTTCGTTGCCCCCCACCAGCTCGTTGCGGATGAACCCGTAGGTCCCTTCCATGAACGTCGTCGGCGAGAGGGCGTAGTTCGCCGTGAACGCGTAGTTAGTGATGAACGGGTTCGGATTGAAGACATCCGTGAAACCCTGAATGAGGCCTGGTGTCGTCAATCGGCGCGCGCGCTCGCCGGAGTACTTGCCCGTGAAGCGCAGCTTGGACGACAGCTGGTAGTCCATGCGAATGGCCGGCTGCTGCGTCAGGTTCTTCACGGCTGGGGCCTGGACCTCATAGTTGAAATTCGTGCCCGATGCCTGCTGAACGTTGGGCAGCGGGTAGCGATTGAGAATCGCGACGCCCGTCGAGTACAGCCGGTTCGCCGGGATTTTGCCGATCACGCCGCCGTCCCGGTAGCAGCCCGCCGTGTTCGTCGCCGAGCAGGCCTGGCCGGTCTGGTGGTCGCGGATGAAATTGAACAGCGCGCCGTTCTGGTCGAGCGTTTGCGAGAAATCGCCGGCGCGCTCGGCCGCTGTTGGAACACGCAGGCGGATTGGGTTGCCGCCGTTGATCGCGTTGTTCGTTGGACGATACTCATGCGAGTAGAAGAAGAACAGCTTGTTATTGCCGCCCGGCTTTCCCACCGGACCGCCAATCGAGTAGCCGTAAATGTCGCGCTTGTCGACCGGCTTGATGTCGCCGTTTTTCTGGTTGACCCAGCTGTTCTCGTTCCAATCGGAATTTATCTTGTAGTCGTATGCCGATCCGCGGAACCGGTTGGTCCCGCTCTTGGTGACGGCCGTGATCTGCAAACCGCTGGACCGTCCGTATTCCGCCTGGTAGCCCTGAGTGAGGACCTTGACTTCGGCGATCGACTCGACGTTCATCTGGAGCATCTGGCCGTTGTTGCCGGTGTCCATCGCCGAGATGCCGTCCATCATGATGTTGTTCTGGCCTACGCCGCCGAGCCGGGTCGCGCCTCCTTGGCCGCCGCCGATGACGCCCGGCGTAAGGGCTGTGAAGGCAGCGAAGCCGCCAGTGTGAAGGGCCGGGAGATTCTCAATTTGCACGTTCGAGACCGCGAACGATCGCTCGCCGCTCGAGGCCTGGATGAGTGGCGCCTCGGACGTGACGTTGACGGTTTCCGCCTGGCCGCCAGGCTCCATCGTCAGGCTCGGGACCGTGACGCGGTCGCCAGCGCTGACTCGGATTTGAGTGCGCCGGACCGTACGGAACCCGTCCATGGTGACTTCAACGGTGTAGGTGTCGGCCTGAATGTTTGGGAACACGTAGTCCCCGGTGTCGTTGGTCACCGCCGGCACCGACTTCGTGCCGCGGGTGTCGCTGATGAGGACGACAGTCGCGCCGGGGACGACCCCGCCCGTACTGTCTTTGACGTTCCCGACGACGGCCCCCGTGGTGATCTGCGCAACGGCCGGTACCGCGCCGATCAAAAGCGCGATCAGCCCCGCGGCAGCCAGCATGCTGCGACTCGATCTGACGATCATTGAGCTCCTCCCCTCTCAAAAAGGGTGCAGACTTACGGCGACTTGCAAACGCCCGGATGTAATGGGTTACAGGTGTTCGAACGGTGTAACACGTCCCTATATCCGGGTCAACCTTCACTTCGCATAGCGCAACAATGGTTTGCAATGCGCAACACTATGCATGCAGCCACGTGAAAATTGGCCCGATTCCTCCTCCCGTTACCGCGCCCCTCCCTTGGCGCCCGGCTTGAACAAACGGAGCCGTTGCATCGACCACGACGGCGCATTCTCAACCGTCGCGGTCTGCGTGATTCGAACAAATCTCGCTTGCACTGGAGCAAACGCAATCGCGTTACTGCCCGGCGTGCCCTGACCCTCGGCAACTGGCGACCACGACGCGCCGTCGATCGAGACCTCGATTCTGTATGCACGAGGATGGGTACCGCCGCTTCCGGGCGCCGGTGCAATTGGCGCGGGTGCTGGGGTTGGTGCTGTGGGCTGAGCCGGAGGTGCTGCGGCACCGGGACCGGGCGCGGCGCCGCCGCGGCCGCGTCCACGGCCGCCGCCGCCACCGAATCCGCCTGTTGACGCGAACTGGATCTCGGTCACGATGATCGGCTCGGGCAACTCGATCTGAAACCACATCCCCGGCGCTTGCGGCGCACCGCTCGTCCATGTTGCGAACGAGAATGCGCCGGTGGCGGTTGCCGGGTTATGACTCGCGGTCGCTTTCCACGTCGGCAAGACGTCGAGCGCCGCTGGCAACGAGGCCAGGACCTCGTCAACTTTCCAGAACGTCGTGCGGTCCGCCGTGGCCGCGCGCACGCGCGCCACGTCGGCGGGCGTGACGAACGAACCGACGTTGCCAAACGCGTTGCGGACGTACGACGCGATGGCCGCGATCCACTCGTCGCGATTCGTGCCCATCGGGGCCATGACGCCGCCCGCGTAGGTCTTGCCGTCGATCGGGCCGTCCATTCCGTGCAAGAGCGTCTTGATGATGTAGTCGCGGTGCCCCTGCACGCGTGCCGAACTTGCCAGCGTCGGCGCCATCATTGCCCCGGCTGGTGCGCCAGTCGGCGCCCCAGCCGGTGTCGTCGGTGGTGCGCCTGACGGCGCGACACTCGGTGTCGTCGCTGCCGCGCCAGGCATTTGCGTGCCTCGCCCATCATCTCCATGGCACGCGAAGCAGACTTCTTTATAGATGGCGTCGCCGCGCTGCATAACGGATAACTCGTCCGGCGAGAACGCCGGCGGACCACCTCGTCCGCCGCGTGCAAACGCGCTGGTCGGCGGCTTCAGCAGCTGCGTGCCGATCTCCTGCACGCCGCGCGCGGGATTCGCGGCCATCGCCGCGCGAATCACGTCGCTCAGGTTCGCCGCCTTGAAATAGTTGAGCGTCAACATCGCGTGGATGACGACGTCCGCATCTTTGTCGGAGGTGAGCGCACGATAGTCGGCGTCGAAGGAGCGATCGCCGGCCTTGTACAGCGACTCGCTGGTGCGGATCGCCTGGATGCGCATTCGCGGGCTCGGGTCCTTCATTTGCTGGCGCACCAGCGTGGCGTCGAGCGCGTCGAGTCCTTCGAGCGTCCACAGCGCGTGATATCGCGCCAGTTGATTCTTTGAGGTGCGGACGATCTGCTGAAGCGCGGGCACGACCGATCGGTCCTGCTTCAGCACGAGCAGCTGCTGCGCGGTATCGCGCCACCATCCGTTCGGATGGTTCAAATGTGCGACGAGCTGCGCCGGCGTCTCGTTCAGCATGCGCGGCTGAACGCGATCGCGATCCTTGCCTTCGTAGGTGATCCGCCAGATGCGGCCCTTGCTCGTGACCTTGTCGAGCGCGTACTGATCGATACGCGCGCGCAGGTAGGTCCCGGGCCCTGACCACGTCGCTTCCTGGATGATGCCGCGATACATGTCGGTCAGGTAGAGCGTGCCGTCGGGTGCGGTGGCGAGATCCACCGGACGGAAGAGCGGGTCTGTTGACTTGACGAACTCGCTCCAGAGGTACGCGTTCTTGAGTTGCGTCAGGCCTTCAGTGACGATCGGCTTCGCGCGCCGGACGATGCGACCGACGGGCTCGCCGTAGAGGAGGTCGCCGACGAGATCCGACGGAAGCCGATCGCCGCGATAGATATCGTTGCCGGCCGAACCCGTCACCCGATTGAGCGATCCATCAGGCATCCGCACGGAGCGCATGCCGGGCTGCATGTCAGCGACGCGCACCGGCGCGCCCCACGGAATCTCGAAGTCCTTCTCGAATTGGTTCGCGACGCTGAAGTTGCCGTAATGGATCGGGAACTGGAAGTAGGAGGGTAGACCGCTCGCGCCGCCCTGGAACCACATCTTGCCTTCGTTGTCCTGCGTGGCGCCCCACTGCGCGCCGTTCGAGCCCGTCGTCTCGCGCTTGATGCCGTTCGGCGTCCACCGCACGCGGAACGCGTTGACGGTGCTGTACAACCAGTTGTCCATGCCCCAATAGAGGAACGCCTGCTGGTGTTCCACGTTGCCGGACCGGCCGAAGCTCGTCGCAAACAGGTCCTTCTTGTCGGCGACGCCATCATTGTTCGTATCGGTGAACTGCCACACCTCGTCCGCATTCGACTCCATCGTCAACACGCTGTTGGCGCCGAAGGGCAGGGCGAAGCGAGGGAACACCAGCTTGTCGACGAATACGGTGTGGCGTTCGTAGACGCCGTCGTTGTCGACGTCTTCATGACGCGAGATCCTGCCGACGGGATCGAGCTGCCCGCGCGCGTCCTTGTCCTGCATGTAGCCACGCAGTTCGAGCACGAACATCCGCCCGTTGCCGTCGAACGCGATCGCTCCTGGTTCCTGGATGTCGGGGTCGGAAAGCACTGGAGTGATGCGATACCCGGGAGGGAGGATGAAGTGCTTAGCTTGTTCGGCGGGCGTCAGGACCTGAATAGGCGGCTGCGGAGTGAAGTCGGCTTCAGCGTTTGCGGCGTCTGTGGCGCCTGGTCCTCCGAGCCCGCGTCCGCCTCGGCCGCGGCCCGAATCGAGCGGCTGGCCATCGGGTGCCGGCGTGATGCCGGCCTGCTGTTGCTGCTGCTGCGGTGCGTTCTGTTGCGGCGGTGTGACCTGCGATTCGACGCTGAGGGAAAACCCGAGCACGTAAGCAGCCATCGCTGCCATCAGCGGTACATAGCCCTGCCAGTTCCGATGAGCAGCTCGCACGCGTCGCCTCCCGGGTGGAAGTGTAGCGATCGTAACGGCGGCGTCAACAACTACTTCGCATCAGGAAACGAGCGTTTCATACAGTGAAACGCCGGTCGGCGGACTATGCAAAAACCTTCCGTAAATGACGCAGTCCGTCTTGGGCAAGCCCATCCTGCGTCTCAGCCAACGGACGCCAGATCGCCGCGGCGCGGGCGATTGACTTCACCGCCGACGTGAACGATTCGATCACCGCCGGCCCTGTGTAGTTGATCGCACGGCACGCGTCGGCGACCTCCGTCCACTGAACGTGGCCCGATCCTGGCGCGCCGCGATCGTTCTCGCACGCGTGCAGGTGCTTGAGGCGTGACCCGGCCGCGCGGATCGCGTCGCCGACCGATCGCTCCTCGATGTTCATATGGAAGGTGTCGAGCAGCAGGCCACAGCCTGGATGGTCGACGCGATCGACGATTTCAATCGCCTGGCTGGCCATATTGAGGAAGCTGGTTTCAAACCGATTGAGCGGTTCGACGCACAGCACCACGCCGCGCTCGTGCGCGTACGCGGACAGTTCCTTGAGCTCGCCGACGAGCAGATCGGTGTCCTTCTTCCTCTCGTCCGGCGTCGACTGCCACGTCCTGCCGACCGCGCTATAGAGCGGACCGACGACATTGGTGGAGCCCAGCGTTTTGGCCGCATCGACGCAGTGGCGAACGTACGCCATCGCGTTCTTGCGAATATTTTGGTCGGCGTGAATCAGGTCGCGGTCCGGGCTCATGGCCGCGCAGACACTCGTCTGCAGACCGAGGTCTTTGATGATCGGGGCGGCGCGCGCGTAGTCGAGGTCCGTTGGGCTTTCCACGGGGACCTCGAGGAGATCGAATCCCATCCGCGCGACGTGCGGCGCGATCTCGGCGAAGCGGTCGATGTTGAGCGGGGACGTCCAGATCCAAGTCGTGATGCCAATCGGGTTCATGGTGGGGGAGTTTACACCGGGCCGCTGTCCGCTGCTCGCGGTCCGTCTGCCGATTCAGGGTTGCGTAGCCGGGCGTGGAAACTTTTCGGCCCTCATCGCTGCGTGGTACGCAAATGACGCGAGGATCACGGCGGCCTGCTTCAAATCAGCTTCGCGGACGCGCTCGAAGGTATCGACGTTGGTGTGGTGCGTCCGGACGTCGTAGTTGACGTAGTCCTGGATAGGATTGAATCCCGGTAAGCCGATCGCCGTGAAGCTGAGGTGATCGGTGTTGCCGATCGAGTCGATCACGTTGCGGCGCGCGCCGACATCTTTGAACGGCCCCAACCAGAGGTCCATGATTGGTCGCGCGTTCTCTTGTCCTTGCAGGTACCAGCCGTAGACCGGCCCGGTTCCGGGATCGACGTTGAAGTACACGGAGAACTTGTCGCGCGCGGCGGCGTTGGCATCGCCAGCCAGGTGCCGTCGAACGTATTCGCGCGAGCCGTGCAGTCCCTGCTCCTCGCCACCCCACAGCGCGGCGCGAATGGTGCGGGCGGGAGCGGCGCCGGCGGCCGCGAGAATTCGCATCGCCTCGAGCACGATCGCAGCGCCGTCGGCATTGTCGGTTGCGCCTGGCGCGCTGTGCCACGAGTCGAGGTGCGCGCCGATCATCACCACTTCATCGCGCCGAGCGGTATCGCGCCCGGGCAGCTCCGCGAGCACGTTGTAGCCGTTTCGGTCGGCGTTCAGATAGCGCGTCTTGACGTTGACGCGCAGCTTGACGGGAAGCCCGGCGGCGACCATCCGCGCGATCATGTTGTAGTGTTCGGCCGCGACGACAACCGACGGCACTGCGTTCTCCGCCTGATCGCGTCCGAGCACGAACACCGTGCCGTGCTCGCCGCGGCTGTTGCGTAGGACAACGCCCGGCCGAGCGGCGCGCAGCGTCTGCTGCAACGATCCACGTCCGGTCCCGCGTCCGCCACCCTGACCTGCGGCCTGGCCGCGCTGCGGTGCTGGCGGTTTTGGCGTGTAGGAAGGATCCGAGGGTTGCGCGCGGTCTTCGCGGACGAACGAGTTCTGGATCGGCTGCGCCAGCAGGATCGCGCCGTCGAGCTTCATCGCGGCGATCTGCTCCGCCGTTTTGTCGCCGACGAACACCGGCGTCCCGACGACCTCACCGTTGGTGGACGCCGACCAGCCTTCCGGATAGCCAACGAGCGGCATGTAGCGCGGCTCGATCATCTCGAGCGTGAACTGATCGAGTTGCCAGCCGCGGCCGAATTCCCACGACTCGAGCCGCGCGTTGCTCAGGCCCCACTCGCTCAGCCGATCGCGCGACCAGTCAGCAGCCGCCTTGTAAGCCGGTGTCGCGGTGAGCCGAGGGCCGATGACGTCCACGAAGTGTGTGAACGTCGCCATCACGCGCGAGCGCTCGAGCCCCTCGCGCCGGATCTTGTCGTTCATTGCGGAGTCGACCTGATCCTGAGCCGTCAGCGTCGCGGCCAACGCGAGGGTGAAGGCCCCGAGCATTGCAGATTGCAGATTGCAGATTGCAGATTGAGGATTGAGGATTGCAGATTGAAGATTGCGGATTGCGGATTGTCGATTGCGGATTGCCGATTGCAGATTGCGGAATGCCGATTGTCGATTGCGGATGGCCGATTGTCGATTGCGGAGTGCAGATTGCGGATTGCGGAGTGCAGATTGCGGATTGTCGATTGCGGGCTTGTTCATGGTGGCTAGGATTGTTGAGCGATTGTTCGATTGCGTATTGTTGATCGGGACTCTATTCGACAATCAGCAATCCTCAATGGACAATCGGCACTCTCAATCCGCAATCTGCCAATCGGCAATCAGCAATCTGCCAATCTGCAATCCGCAATCTGCCAATCTGCATTCTGCAATCTGCAATCAGAAACGCGGTATCACAATCTTCTCGCCGCCTTTGAGTGCCGACTGATGCGCGCAGATACCAACCATCGTCCAATTGACTGACGTTTCAGCGTCGGGCATCGCCGGCCGCTCGCCCAGGCACGCGAGCAGGAAGTTGTGCGCGAGGTGCGGATGCGAGCCGCCGTGTCCACCGCCCTGCAGGAACGAGA
>Ga0209382_10002364_pt1 | contig 27628 bp, 21 predicted proteins | sample SoiMetdeltSBSDD5_FD_187599 | JGI IMG/M metagenome (GOLD analysis project Ga0209382, IMG submission 187599) | Bulk soil microbial communities from a Populus tree surrounding site in Tennessee, USA - Soil MetaG P. deltoides SBSDD5 (SPAdes) (version 2) | ecosystem: Environmental > Terrestrial >... | reverse complement strand
CCGACAGCAAAAGATGAAAATAAAAGATATCGTTGCGGATATCTTTGGAAAAGAAGATCTGGAAGAATATCGGATGTCACTACTATAATAAACACCCATGACAGTTCAATCGGTTATACATCCGGATGAGGCTTACTTTAGACCCTGAAGGTCTCCCGCACAGTGCTTCCTCCCACCCACACGGGTTCGCGGGAGACCTTTAGGGTCTGGATAAACGGTAGGTCACGCTTGCAGCGTGACAAAGCTTGGTAGTTTGATCATGTCTCGCACCCTACTGCTCCTCTTGGTCGGAACTATCGTCATTACTCTGGCGTGTAGCCCTGGCCTCTCCACCGTGGCGCGGCCTTCGCCGCCGGCCGCCTTTTCTCTCACACCCACGCCGGCCCCGGCTTGGTCTGCCGAGGGGGAGGAAAAGGCCAAACGGGTGAACGCGCTCTTTACTGATTTTGTAGCCCTCGACTCGCCCGGCGCGGCGGTCATCGTCATCCAAGACGGCAAGATTTTGTATCAAGCCGGCTATGGATTGGCCAATGTCAAAAAGGGGAGGGCGATCACGCCGCAGACCATTTTCCACATGGCCTCCACCAGCAAGCAATTCACGGCACTGGCGATTATGATGCTCACCGAAGAAGGAAAGCTGAAATACGACGATCTGCTTTCCAAGCACTTGCCGGAACTCGCGCGGCTGAAGGGCGTCACCCTTCGGCAGTTGCTGCAGCATACCAGCGGCCTCGAAGATGATGATGAAGCGCTGACGGAGGCCTACCCCGCGCCAACCCACGCTGACCTGCTGGCCTGGCTCGCCGACAACGGCGAGTTGAGCTTCACCCCCGGAGAAGAATTTGAATACAGCAATCGCGGGTATGAAATTCTCGGCCTCGTCGTCGAGCGCCTCTCCGGTCAATCCTACGGCGCATTTCTACAGGCGCGCGTTTTCGATCATCTAGGAATGCGCAGCACGTTTGTCTATGATCCGGCCCGGCTGGACGATCCCGACCGCGCTACCGGCTACGAAGCCGAGAGTGGACAATTTACAGTGTCTGACTCCGATCCGATGGATAATCTTCTTGGCTCCGGCTCGACCTATTCCACCGTCGCCGATTTCTATCTTTACGACCAGGCGCTTTACACCGACGAGTTGGTCAAACAATCGACTCTGGCAGAAGCGTTCCAGCCGGCGCCTCTGAATGATGGCCGGGAAGAGCCGTATGGTTTTGCTTGGGACTTGGGAGAGTATCACGGTGCAACTTACGTTGGGCACTCCGGCGAATGGCTGGGCTTTGTTTCGTACATTCTACGTTTCCCGGAGCTGAAATTCTCGGTGGCGTTGTTCTCCAACCGCACTGATACGGATGTGGACAATTTGCCCTTCCAGATCGCGGACATTTATTGGCCTGCGCGTTAGAGTGTTTGATTCTAATAAAAAAGAGATTTAACCGCAGAGAGCGCGGAGTTCGCTGAGAATTTAAAAATCTCTGCGCGCGCACTTCGCGTCTGCGCTCTCCGCGGTGAGAAAGGTTTTTTGCAATCGGGTCATCTTTACAACTGCTCCGCCACGGGATTGATCAAAATATATTCCACCGCCGAGCGGCGTTCGATGCGCTGAATGCTCTCCCGCAGCGAGTCCATCGGAATCAGCACATTGTCCACGGCTACCAGGTGAGTCGCTTGGGTGCGTTCAATCGCTTCCAGCGTGGCTTCGACCCAAGTGACATCCCGCCGGGAGGGTTTGAGCCGTTCGACTGTGATGCCCTCCGTGCGCAGGATGCGCAGCATTTGGTTGACCCGTACCTCGTGTTTAGCGTTCAGGGTGAGCGGATCGGCCTGGGGTGTAATCACGGTCACGCCGAAGTGTTTTCGCGGCGTGTCCGCGCCGTTTTCGATCTCCAAGTGCCCAAAATCCAAAATATGCACCGGCGCGTTGTAGGCCTGGGCGAGGCCCAACACGGTGGGGAGGGCGGCGGTGGCATTGTACAGCGGACCCACCGGCATCAGAATCGCTTTTTGCCGGAAGCGGCCCAGCAGCGCTACGTATTCCGGCGAGGTCTCGATTAACTGATCATGCTGTCCCACCGCCCGAATGACACTGCCGCCGGACTCCTCTTGATCCAGGACCACAATTTTGTCCGCGTTGCGAATGATGCTCAACCGGTGGGTGATGATGAGCGTCGTGATCCGCCCCCGGCAGAAGCGGTCTAGGTCGCGCATCACCGCCGTTTCCGTTTCTCGATCAAGCGCCGAAGTGGGTTCATCCAGGACCAGGATGGCCGGCTGGGATAAGATGGCGCGCGCCAGGCTGACCCGCTGCTTTTGGCCGCCGCTCAGTGCTTGCCCCGTCTCCTCAATCACGGTGTCATAGCCTCGTTCCAGGTTGTCAACAAATTCGGTGACGTGTGCCAGTTGCGCGGCTGTTTTCACGGCCTCCAGGCCGGCGTCCGGCCGGGCAAAGCGAATGTTGTTCGCCAGGGTGTCGCGAAAGAGGACGACGTTTTGCGCCATCCAACTAATGTCCTGGCGCAGCCCTTCCACCGTCAAATCGCGTAGATCATACCCATCCACCGTCACGCGCCCGCTGGTCGGATCGTAAAAGCGGGCAATCAGGCTGAGCAGTGCGCTCTTGCCGGTTCCGGAGCCGCCCACAATCGCCACCTTTTCTCCGGGCAGAATTTCCAAGTTGATATTTTTCAAGTGCCAGGCGGTTGGATCGTGGGGCTTGCCACCTGCCCCGCGTCCTGAGCCTGTCGAAGGATCGCGGGGTGAAGCGGCGTCGAAGGGCAGGTAACTGAAATGAACGCCTTCAAAACGGATGTGCCCCTTGAGCCGTCCAGGCGTAATCGCATTGCGTTTTTCTTCTACCGCCGACTGGGTGAAAGTCAACTGGGCCACGCGCTGCGCGGCGGCCAACATGGTTTGAACTTTGACCAGCGCGGTGCTCAAATTACGCAGAGGTTGAATGAATTGGTTAAAGTAAGCCGCAAAACTGATGAGTAAGCCGACTTGAAAAAGACCGCGCAGAATGCCCAGGGTGCCCAGACCATAGATCAGCACCAGTCCTAAGAAGGACACGGTGTGCACTAAGACTCCATTCAGATGCATGAGGTCAACACTGCGGGTCAAGGTGCGACCCAAGTGTTCCAGTTCGGCGCGGAACTCGCGCGTTGTGCGCGCGACCTGATCGAAAATCTGAATATCCTTGACCCCTTCCACATCTTCGTTCAAGGTGGCGCTGGTCGCGGCAAAGAGTTCGCTGTAGTGCATGGCTAACCGGCGGACGCGGGGGATGATGGTGTTATTGCCGAGCAGATAGACCAGGCCGGCAAATAAAATGCTGCCCAGTCCCAAGCTCCAGTTTAGAACGAGCATGAAGATCGTCGTCAAGATCAATTGTCCAACCAGGTTGAGCAAGCTTGGCGCTTCCTGGGCAAAGAAAGTGCTGATCACTTCCACGTCATTCATGCCGGTGCTTACCAGTTGGCTATTTCCATAGTGCTGATAAAACGCCGGTGGCTGGCGCATCAAGTTCAGGTAGTAATCCGCGCGGATGTCTACGATCATGGTCTGCGCCAATTCCGTCATGAGGACGTACGTGCGGTAAAACAACAGATTACCTAAGAGGAAGATGCCCACCATTTCCAGCAGCAACTGCCGGATCAGGCGCAAGCCATCCGACCGGGTAGCGCCGTCTTGGGCCAGGGGCAGCGCTTGGTCAATGAGCGGGGTGAAGAGGCCCAACCCCAAGAGGGAAACAAAGATGGCGAGGAACAAGCTGATGAGCGCCAGACTCCAGCCCAAACGCTCACGCTCCAGGTAGCGAAGCAGATAACGCCAGACCGCGCCGGTTGGCGCCGCCGCGCTGGTTGGGTGGGTATATGTGTCAGTGGCGGAAGAAGTCAAGAAAGTGTCCTGAGGGAGATTTAACCGCAGAGAGCGCGGAGTTCGCTGAGAAATTCTTTTTCTCTTTCTTTATCTTTCTCTCTGCGGTCTCTGCGCGCTCCGCGGTTAAAAAAGCTTTTTAGCGAATCAAAATGTATTGCACCGTGTTGCTGTCCCGGCTGGAAATCCACAGGCGCTGACCATCGAACAGCACGCCGGTGGGGCTGGCGCCCACGCGCACGGGGCGGGCGGTTTGGCCGGTGAGGGGATCAACCGCCTCCACCGTGTTATCGCCAAAGTCAACCACCCACAATTTCTCATCGTCAAAGGCCAAGCCGGCCGGAAAGGCGCCCACCCGCACGGTCGTGACGACTTTGTCGGTCTCCGTATCAATCGCTTGAATGGTGCTGTCGTTAAAATTGGTCACCCAGATATGCTGACCGTCGAACTCCACCGTGCCGGCGCCGCTCCCCACGCGCAGGGGCACGCCGACTTGGCCGCTGGCCGGGCTAATACTTTGCACCGTACTATCCACGTTGTTAACCACCCACAATCGCTCGCCATCGTAGGCTAAATCGAACGGCCCATTCCCAACTTTGATGGCCTGGCCCAAGCGGCTCGTCGTGGGGTCGAGGCTCTGCACGGTGCTATCGCTTTGATTGATAAACCACAGTTGCTCCCCGGTGTAGATGATAACCCGTGGGCTGTTGCCGACGGTGATGGGTTCCCCGGTCTCACCCGTGGTGGGGTCAACGCTTTGCACGGTGTTATCATTTTGGTTGACGACCCACAATAATTTTCCGTCAAAGGCAATATCCCGGACCGCGGTGCCGACCGTAATGGGCGGCTCGACCGCGTTGGTCTCCGGGTTGATGGCCTGAATCGTTCCATCGCGCGAATTAGCCACCCACAATCGTTGTCCATCAAACGCCATGCCGCGCGGTGTCTGGCCCACGTGGATGGAGGCGGCCAAGTTTGCGCTGGCGGGGGCGATCGCTTCGGCGGTGTTGTCGCTGAAGTTGGCAACCCACACGAACGGGCCGGCAAAGGCCAACGCGCGCGGCAAGGAGCCTACCGCAATCGGGGCGCTGAGCACACCGGTGGTGGGGTTCATAGCGACGAGCGTATCATCTCCCTGGTTCGCTACCCATAGACGCGTTCCGTCAAAGCCCACCGCCCCTGGACGCAAACCAACCGTCGCGGTAAAAACTAAACTGCCATTCGAGGGATTGATCGCTTGCAGTGTGCCGTTGATCTGGCTGGTGACCCAGATTTGGTTGCCGTCATACGCCAGCCCGCTGGGCACCGCGTTGACCTTCACTTCCAAGACGGCTTGATTAAGTTCCGGGTCTATCATGTGTACGGAGTTGGCATTGCGGTTGGCGACCCACAGCCGCTTGCCATCATACGCCAAGGCTAACGGCCCGGCGCCGACGGTGATAGCGGCGCTGGCCGCTTGCGTCTCGGGATCAAGCGCTTGGATCGTGTTGTCTGAATAGTTGGCGATCCAGAGGCGTTTGCCGTCGAAGAGCAGGGCGCTGGGCCGGTTGCCGGTTGCGGCCTGGGCGACGATTTCCCCGGTGGCCGGATCAATCGCCTGGACCCGGTTATCTTCCTGATTGGCGACCCAGACCCGCTTTCCATCAAAGGCCAGCGCGCCTGGTTGCTGTCCCACTTGAACGGTCCGGCTGACGATGCCGGTGGTTGGATCAAAAACTTGCACCGATTGGTTATCTTCATTCGTTACCCACAACTCGCTGCCGTCAAAGACAAAGGCGGACGGGCCGCTGCGCAGTGGCACCAGACCGTTGTTCGTAAATAGATTCTGGACGACGGCGTTGGCTTGCGCGGCGCGGGTGGAGGCCGCCGCCGCCGCCGCCTCGCTGGTCGCGTCGCGTTGGCGGGCATCGTTCGCATCCGCCTCGGCTTGATTTTTCTGGAGCGCGGCCTGCGTCACCTCGACTTGCGCCGTTTGAAAGGCCACGACCGCGTTTTCTTCCTCCTGTTGGGCGACGAGCGACGAGCTGATGGAGACGACCGCCAGCACCACTAAGAGAATAACCACGCCAATGCCGCCTAACAGAAATCCGCGCTTACGCTTAAGCGCGGTTTCACTTTCCGTCAGCAGCTGGCGTGCCGAGTCGCTTAGGACCAGCGCACTCCGCCGCGGGGCCAGGATGGCGAGATCCTCATCGCTCAACAGCGTGCCGTAGCGCTCAAATTTTTGGACTTCCTGATCCAACAATTCTTGCGCGGCCTTACGCGCCTGCGTGGCTGGATCAACCTTGATCTGGCTCAACAGGTAATCATGCGTCAGTTCATACGACAGCCCGGAGGTCGTCTCGAAGCCGGCGGCGGCACTGGCGGTAGCGCCATGCGTGCGGAGCAAGTGACTATCCAGGAGTTGGTTGACAATCGCCTCCAGCCGAGCGAAGGTCACCGGCTCTGGGCGGCTGGCGTTGATCTCTACCAGCAGTTTGGTGAGCGGGCGGATCATCCGGCGGCCATCGGCCGAGACCAGCCCCTCTAAAACATGCTGGGCGATCTGCCGGTCCTCGGGCGAAAGGTTGCGGCTCAAGACCCGTTCCAAGTGATGCCGGAGGATGCCGGCGGTTCCGCCTTGGGCGGTATACAAAGCGTGGGTGATTGTGGTCTGGCCCGCCGGCATTTCCTCATAAAGAGCGGAACAGACCAACTGAATTTCCGGCGGCGCAATTTCTCCCTGGCCCAGGTCCGTCAGCAGTGTGTCTACCAGGCCGGCCTCAAAGGTGATCCCGCGCACTTTGGCCGGCTCCACGGCCACCTCGCGCGCTTCCGCCGGGTTCAGACGGTTGAGCCGAAAATCATTCTCAAACGGATTGCGAATGCGGGGCCGAAAGTTCGCCAGATTGCCAAAGAACTCGGTGCGCATGGAAAGGCACCAATGGATATGCAAACTCTCGTCGTCCAGGCATTCGGCTAGCTCACGGATAAACTCGGCGCGCCCGCCTTCATCCAGTTGAGTGAAGAACTCCTCGAATTGATCAATGAAGATGTAGAGCGTGACCTCTTCCCCAAGCACACTGATCACCTGCCGCAAAAAATCACGGAGCAGGGCGGTCGCCAGCAGCGGGGTGGCGCTGGGATCCGGCAGAAAGGCGCGCTTCAAAGCCAGGGAAGGCTCGATGTTATAAGGACGCAGATACACCGGCAGATGACCGGCGTTAATCAGGCGAGGGAAGAGACCGGCTTGGATGAGGGAGGTCTTGCCCGCTCCGGACTCGGCGTGCAGGATGGTGAGCGGGCCGCGCTCCAGGTGTTCGAGGATTTCGGCGATGGCCGCCGAACGACCGAAAAAAATATCGGCGTCATTCAGGCGATATTCCAGCAGCCCCTTGTACGGCGAGCCGGAGACTTCGCTCGGTTCGCTGGCGCGGGCTTGCAGCCGCTGCGCGAAGGCGCTGACGCCCTGCGCCAGGTATTTGGCTTCGAGTGATTTTTCTTGCTCGGCCTGCTCGGCGGCTGTCAGGGCGCGTTCGATCAGCGTGCCGATGTTGTTGACGATCTTGTCGCGCCCGACGACATCGCCGCCAACGTTGACATCGCCCCCGGCGTTGAGATTGAGGCTCATAGGATTTAGTCACCCACCGGAATTTTCTGGTGATTATTCATATCTCTGGCGCTCTCCGTCCGCGCCGAAGGTCGCGGACGGCCCGCGGGGACGCGGGCCTGGAGCGGCTCATAGGATGTGTGTCACCCAGTGGAAATTTTAAGTTGCTGTGACCCCTTATCCCGGCTATTATAAATCCTAAATGGCAAAAGATAACTATGTCTAAAAAGCAGCGCCACCTCCCCGATAAAATCAATTTCCGAGCGACACGCCCGACCTCCCTCGAAGAATCCTCCGCCATCAAAGGCATTCCGCCGCCCGTCTTTCACTTGGACAGTCAGGCGCCTCAGCCCCTGACGCCGCAGGCTGCCAGGCAGCTCCAGCGCCAAATTGGCAACCGTGCGGTGGGGCGGCTCTTCAATCAAGCGAGACCGCCGGTGATTCAAACCAAGCTCCAGGTTGGTCCGGCGAATGACAAGTACGAACAAGAGGCCGATCAAGTCGCGCAGCAGATAATGCAGACGCCCAGACTAGCGGAAGCGACTCAAGCGCGAGGTGTTTCAACCCTACAAAGGGTTGGCGGCGCAGGTGGTTTTGAAGCTGGGCGCGAGGTCGAGAGCCATATCGTGGCTCAACGCGGCAGCGGCCAGCGGCTCCCGGCGAACGTGCGGGCGCAGGTCGAGCCGCGCTTGGGGGCCGATTTCAGTGGCGTACGGGTTCACACCGATGCGGAGGCCGACGCACTCAATCAATCTTTGAATGCCCGCGCGTTCACGACCGGTCGGGATATTTTCTTCCGTCGGGGCGAGTATCAGCCGGAGAGTTCGGTGGGGCAGCAGTTACTCGCGCACGAGTTGACGCATGTGACCCAACAGCAGCCGAACACCTCCGTTCATATAGGATTAAACAACTTGGGCGCCGCCTCGCTTCAAAGAGCCCCGGCGCTGAAAATGGATGAGAGTGGCACCTATGTAGATGACCAACTGCCGGGGGCGACCTTAATCAAGGTGGCGGATAAGAGTGAGATGGCTGTCGAATACCGGATCGCCGAAACGGGGGTGGCATTTACCTTCAATACGATGGATGGCAAGTATTATCAAGGCGACCGGGAAGTACAACCGAAAGACTTGCGGAATCCGACAAAAAGAAAAGAGCGCAAGGAAAATGAGGACGAATATTTCTCAGATTTCGTTTCGAGTGAGGACGACGAGAATATCACCCTGGACGAGGAACAAAAGATGAAGCTATTGATGAAACACGGGGGGGAAAAGCAACAGGTGCTCAAGAAGAAGAAGGTCGAAAAAAAAGAAGCGCTCTTCCCACTTCACGACCCCCACGCCCGGAAGATCTACTCTTCTCACCGCACCGACAAGGATTCCACTGTTTCTAATATTAATGACCAAGAATTGATTTTTATCGGGAACCAGACGCTGCGGATTGGCGAAGGCACGGGCTATTTCATGCAGCCGGGGGGGAATGTCCGCCCCAAAACGATTAAGGAACCCCCGGCCGACTATCAGGAGTTGTTCGAAGGGCTGAAGAAGCTGGGAGAGGACAAGAACGCGAAACCTTTGTATCGGTTGAGCCTGGGAACCAAGGCTGAGCCAACTTTGGAGAAAACGTTAACGGATGAGCAGGTGGCGCGGATGGTTTTTTATTACATCAATAATGATGCTGAAGAAATTGAAAAACAACTCACCGGCCGGACGCAACTGACAGAGCACCTGTCCAAGCTAGCCGGCATTTTTGGAATATCCGAAACCAGCCGCTCCCTGGAAGCGATAAATGAGAAGGATGAATCTTCGCCTTACGATGTGACTTTGCTAATTAAGCAAGGTCTGGTGAACGTCATTGAGGGCAGTCTGAGTCTGGAAGATGTTTTCTACAAAGGGAAGGGGGGTGAAGACAGCGTTTTCTTGGGTGCTCCCAGTGAGAAGCATTCCTCGAAACAAATCGGCGGCGCGGATCAGCTCCGGAAACCTTTTAAGCATAAACAGGCTCTCAACAGACAAATGGGAATTTTTCCCAAGAAAAAGAAGGAACTCAAACAAAGCCTCAATAAATTGAAATCACAGTCAAACGTCAATTTCCCGGAGTTGAATGAGGAGGACCAAAAGAAATTCAAAGAGAAGCTGGCGAAACAGCAGGTGGAGCGCGCGCAGGCGTTGTTGGATGAGATCAATAAGATTGAAGTCCCAACAAATATCTTTCAGGTTGATAGCTTCCTGCGAGATAAAAAAGGGCCGATCAAGAAATTTACAACCCGGATCAGCGCCCTGCTGAAACAACTCGAGGGGAACGAAGAAGCCATAAAGCTAGTGAAAAAAGCCATCGAGATGTTGAGGCAGAAGGCGCAGGCTGCCAACAATGTAAAGGTAAATTAGAGCAGGGCGAAAGGTTGCTATGCCTCACAAAAAATGAACCTGTTACGTATGAAATCGCCTAACTAGGACTTATACGGCGACCGCCTAATTCCTTTTGGACGGTTTGGCTCGCCGCCTAACGTCCCAAATCAATTAGGACGTTAGACGGCCATTGGTTGAGTCACTCAGCGCTTTCCATCTGGCTAGCGACCAATTTATACCCACTGGACTGAGAATGCAATGGGATGGGGCCGACAACGAGTTGGAACTCAGGGGGACAGTCACCTAAACCCAATTCTGGAAATGATTTTATCCCCCAAGACGCTCCTACAGACGCTCAAAAGACGCTCCTAAATACCCCCGTTTGCTACACTCTCTCCGGTGCTCATTAGACCCTAAAGGTCTCTGAGACCTTTAGGGTCTGCCCCGGAAACCACGCGTGATTGACGACCTGGATAAAACTCTGGAAGCCTTGCTCCAGCAGGAATTGCCGGCTTATCTCGCCTCCCAAGTTGCCATCAGCTTTGCGATCCCGGATGGTCAGTTTCCTCCGGCCTCGGTGCCCCTCCCGGCGATTGACTTGTTCCTCTATGACGTGCGGGAAAACTTGGACCTCCGGCGGGGGGAATGGACGGTGGAGCGGCGAAGCGATGGCACCGCTAGCAAGAAGCGCCCGCTCACTCATGTAGATTGCTCCTACCTCATCACCGCTTGGCCGAGCACCGGTGTCCCCAATCCGGCCCAGGACGAACATCGTTTATTGGGAGAAGTCATCAAGGCCTTATTGCGGCATCGGGTTTTCCCGGCGGCGGTAATGCAAGGCAGCTTGAAGGGCCAGGAGCCGCCGATCCGCGCTACCCCCTTGCAACCCGGCTACCTGCAAAGTCTGGGTGAGTTTTGGCAAGCCTTGGGCGGCAAGCCCAAAGCCGCCATTAATTACACGGTAACCGCCAGCCTGGATGTGAGCCTGCCCGTGGAATTAGGCCCGGTGGTTCTGTCCAAGGGAAACACCTTCCGCGAAATGAAAGTTGAAGGGTAGGGCGTGGCCAAGACTCTGGCTTGGAATCTCGGCGGTCATCAGGTCGCCATTGCGGGAAATGCCTTCAACGCCCAAACTGGAGAGGTGCTGCGCGGCGTCCAGGTCACTATCACCTCCGCTCCCCGCGGCTTTAAAAACTGGTTGAAACTCAAAGCGCTGGCAGCCGGCGAACGCTGGGAAACACTCACCGAGCGACCCGACCGGACGCGCACTGCCGCCGATGGGCACTTTCACTTTCTCAATCTACCCACCGGACAATATGGCCTCACCGCCACACTGCCGGAAGCGGGCCAACGGTATGGAACCGTGCAAGCCAAGGCTAAGATTGCGCGGGATGCCAAAGGGCGCATCGTCTGGGTCAATACGGATTTAGCCTTGCCTCCAACGGCCCTGCAGGGCCAGCTACTTAACGCGGATAAGAAACCGGTCGTTCTGGCTGAAGTTCAAATCCTGGGCAGTGGCGAGACCCTCTTGAGTGATGAGGCGGGTCAGTATCTCTTCGCCAGCCTGGAGCCGGGCAAACGCACCGTGCGCTTTTCAGCGCGCGGTTACCAAACTGTTTCTCGCACGGTCTCGCTGACACAAGGCGAGCCGGTTGTTTTGGACTTAACCCTATCGAAGGAGTAAAGCCTATGCCCCAATATCTCTCCCCCGGTGTTTATGTTGAAGAAGTGGCCTCCGCCTCGCAACCGATCGCGGGGGTCGGAACGAGCACAGCCGGGTTCGTCGGCGTGATCCCGGATAGCATCAACATTCCCGCCCCCAATCCGGATTTTGATTCCGCCAAGGCCGTCTCCGACACGAACCAGCCGGCCAAGCTGAATGCCTTTCAGCCGGTGGCGGCCGGCGAGGTGAAGCTGTGCACCAACTTCACCGAATTCAAGAAATTCTTTGGCGATTTTTCCGCCGACGCCGGCCAGAATGTGCTGGCGCATGCCGTGTATGGTTTTTTCAATAACGGCGGCTCGCGCTGCTTTGTGGTACGGGAGAAGAAAGCCGGCGATATTGCCAACTCGGCGCTGGCCAAGTTCGAAGCCATTGATGAGATCGCCATCGTCGCCGCGCCGGGCCTGGTGGATAAGGCGGTGGCGACCGCGGTCGTAGACCACTGCGCCGAGATGGGTGATCGCTTTGCCGTCCTGGACAGCCCGGACAAGGTCGAAGATGCCAAGGCCAATCTGGACTTGACCAAGCTTGATCCTTCTAACAAAGCTAATGTCCTCCCGGACAACTCCGATTATGCGGCCTTTTATTTCCCGTGGCTTCAGGTCTTTGATCCCGCGGAAAAGACTCAGGATCCGCAGAGCGATGGCTTGATCTATGTGCCGCCCTCGGGTCACGTGGCTGGGGTCTACGCGCGCGTGGACACGCAGCGGGGTGTGCATAAAGCCCCGGCGAATGAAACCGTACGTGGCGCTTTGGGACTGAGCTATGACATCAGCAAAGCGCAACAGGATGGCTTGAACCCGCAGGGCGTTAACTGCCTCCGCAATCTGAACGGCAACATCCGCGTCTGGGGCGCGCGCACCATTGGTGGTAACCGCAACGGTGAGTGGAAATACGTCAATGTCCGCCGGTTGTTCCTCTACCTGCGCGAATCAATTGATGAGGGCACCCAGTGGGTGGTGTTTGAACCGAACTCGGCCGAGTTGTGGGCCAAGATTCGACGCAGCATCGGCGCCTTCTTGACCAACGTCTGGCGCTCGGGCGCGCTCTTCGGCGATACACCGGAGCAGGCCTTCTACGTCAAATGCGATGAGGAAACCAATCCACCCGATGTGCGCGCTTTGGGGCAGGTGATTACCGAAATCGGCGTGGCCGTGGTGGAGCCGGCGGAGTTCGTCATCTTCCGCCTCAGCCAGTGGACCGGGCCGGGGGGATAAGCCATGAGTGACACGTGACGCGTGACGAGTGATTCTCTGTCACGGGTCACGTATCACTCATCACGTATCACTCGTCATGACTCATGGGCCGCTATCCTAACCAATATCCCGCGCCCGGCTTTTATCGGGAAGAAGTTTTTCCGGCGCCCGCAGCCATCCTGCTCACCAGCGTGCCGGTCTTCCTAGGTTTCGCCGCTCAAGGGCCGGTGAACACGCCGAAACTGCTGACACTCGGGCCGCAGTTTCAAGCGCTCTTCGGCGCGCCGCTGGCGGCTAGTTACCTGGCATATGCGGTGCAGGGCTTCTTTGAAAACGGCGGGAGTCTCTGCTACGTCGTCCGTTTAGATGAAGCAGAGTTGGCAGAGCCGGCGCTGCGTCGGGGACTGGAAGCGCTGGTCGCCCTCGAGAATTTTGATCTGATCTGCGCGCCCGACATCATGGCCCCCCGCACCGAGCGCTTGGACTTGATCCAAATTCGCGCGCTGCAATTGGCGCTATTGGATTACTGTGATACGCGCGGCACTTGTTTTGCGATTTTGGATGCCTGGCCGGGGGCCGAGACCAGCCAGGTCTTGCAGCAACGTCGGGACTTGGCGGGCGTCAATGGGGCCCTCTACTACCCGGAGGTCCTCATTCCCGACGGGCCGGCGTGGTCGAATGGCTTTGTCCCCGCCTGCGGCCATCTGGCCGGCATCTATGCCCGCAGTGATCAACGCGCCGGAGTCCACAAAGCCCCGGCGAATGAAATTCTGGAAGGGGTCTTGGACTTGAAAGCGAACGTGTCCAACGCCCAACAAAGTCAACTCAACGAGGTGGGGATCAATGCGCTGCGCGCCTTTCCGGGGCGCGGTCTGCGGGTGTGGGGCGCCCGCACGTTGAGCCGTGATCCCAACTGGATGTACATCAATGTCCGCCGCCTCTTCATTACCGTTGGCCGTTGGGTTGATTATTATCTAGACGATTTGGTCTTCGAGCCAAATAACTTGCGGCTCTGGGTTCGGATTCAACGTGAACTGACCGCCTACTTTGAAGAGTTGCTGCGGCAGGGCGCGTTGAAGGGCAATACCCCGGACGCGGCCTTTTACATCAAATGTGATGCCGAGACGAACCCACCCGAGGTGCGGGAAGCCGGACAGGTGGTGACCGAGATCGGCCTGGCGCCAGCCGTCCCGAATGAATTCATTGTCGTGCGTCTCATTCATGCTGCCAGCGGCGTGACAGTGGAGGGGCCGGCCTAAACTATAAAGAAGAGTTGTACACGGATTGCACGGATGATCACTGATTTCACGGATTTTTTTTAATTTTCCGTGACATCCGGCTTTTTTCTGTGGCATCCGTGTACAAATCGCAGCGCATTTCGTAAATCAACTCATCACGCAAAGGAGTGATACCCATGCCCGATATTAAACCCCCTCACAGTCCTGATCCGTATCTCGGCTTTAATTTCTTTGTCGAGTGGAACGGGATTATTCACGCCGGTTTCCAGGAATGCTCCGGCTTGGATTCCACGCAGTCCGCCACGGAATATCGTGAGGGCACCGATCCGCTCACCACGCGCAAAATCCCCGGCTTGATCACCTACTCCAACATCACCCTCAAGCGCGGCCTGACCAACAACGACGAGTTGTGGCAGTGGCGTCAAAGTCTTATGAAGGGCAAAAAGGATCGCCGCCAAATTTCTATCGTCCTGCTGGATGATACCGGCGAGGAGAAAGTGCGCTGGAATCTCACCAACTGCTGGCCGGTCACCTGGACCGGGCCGAGCCTCTCCGCTTCCGGGAATGACGCGGCGGTTGAAACGTTGGAACTGGCGCATGAGGGTGTCACGGTGGATAAGTGGAAGTAAGTGGGAGGATTAAGCCATGATGCAGACCGAGTTCGCATTCAGTCTGCCGCGCGGTTACGTGGACCCGGAGGGGAACGTGCATCGCGAGGGCCTGATGCGCTTGGCGACCGCCCAGGATGAAATTGCGCCGCTCAAAGACCCGCGCGCGCAGGCGAATCCGGGTTACGTCGTCATCATCCTCCTGGCGCGGGTCATTACGCGCTTGGGCGCGCTGGAGCAACTGAATCCCAAAATCATCGAAAGTCTGTTTGCCGGCGATCTGGCCTACCTGCAAGATTTTTACTGGCGGATCAACGAGAACGGCCACAGCCGTTTGGCCGTGGCCTGCCCTCACTGCCAGGGCGAGTTCGAAGTGGAGACCTCCGGCCTGGGGGGGTGAGGCGCTACCCCGCGGACCGGTTGCACGCGGAGGTAGCGTACATTGCTTATCACTTCCATTGGCCCTGCGACCAGATCATGACGTTGGAGCATCGTGAGCGCCAGCGCTGGGTCACTGAGATTGGGCGTATCAACGAGCAGATTGATCGGCTGAGAACCGGGAACTGAAAGAACCGGGAACTGAAGGAAATCAAGGAATTGAAGGAACTGAAGAACCTAAGGAACAGAAGGAACGCAGGAAACAGAAGGAACTCAAGTTCCTTTAGTTCCCTCAGTTCCTTGAGTTCCCGGAACTTCAAGTTCCCTGAGTTCCTGGAATTAAGAAGTTCCTGGAATTGAGGAATCTATGTTGCCATTAAACGCCGGCTTGGCCGGTTTGGGAGGCGCGTTGGGGAAGCGCATTGATCCCTATGCCGGTTACAACTTTTTGATTGAGATTGAAGGCTTGCTGACCGGTGGGTTCAGCGAGGTCAGCGGCTTGGAGGGCGAGGTCAAATATGACGAGGTCGAAGAGGGTGGCGTAAACAACTACACCCATAAACTGCCCGTTCGCACCAGCTATCAGAACCTGACTTTGAAACATGGCCTGACCGGCCTGGATACTTTATGGAATTGGTATAGCGCCGTCACGCGCGGCGTCATCCAAAGAAAAAACGCCACCATTTATCTTCTGGATCATCAATATGTGCCGGTGATGTGGTGGAACGTGCGCCGCACTCTGCCGGTGAAATGGACCGGCCCGGAATTTAACGCCGATCGGAGCGAGGTCATCTTTGAAGCGATTGAATTGGCGCATGAGGGCCTCAGCCGGCCGTTAGGCAGCCAGTTGCTCTCGCTCGCTCGCAGTGGGGCGCAGTTGGGCGGGTTCAAGGGATTCTGAGACTCAACCTATGACTGCCTCGTCCTCAGCCTCTAGTGCGCCAACATGGCAGGCGGCTTTAGACCCGCGCCTCACCCGGCGTTTGATGCGCCCACTGAAGCGCCCCGGCGTGATTGGCACGCGCCTGGCGCGTTCGGTCGTTTCGCGCTTTGAGCGTATGGTTGGTGGATTTCCGTTGCTGCCCAAACTATCTCAACGGTGGAGCAGTCCGGAGGCGAGCGCCGCTGGACAAGTGCCCATTGTCTACGCTCAACCCGCTCAGCCACCGGCTGAAGCAGCCGCCGCTGCGCCAACTGCCTCCTCTGTTTCGTCCACCACGCCCACTCAACGACCGATTGTGCAAGCCAAAAGAGGATCTGCGACTTCGCGCGACGAAAGCCATCCTCCTTCATCCTCCGCTCAGCTTGCCTTAAGCGCTCGTCCTGAGCGGAGCCGAAGTATGCCAAAAAATCTTCCATTGCGCACAGCGATCACGCCTAACGATCCCGCGGAGCGGTCATCTGTCGTGCAGAGTGACCCTCCCTCTTCCATCGAACGAAGCATTCCTCCGTCCTTCGTCTCGCGAAGCGGTCCTTCGTCTTCCGTCTCTTCCGTACTCCCGGTTGTCCAGTCTCGGCGAGTTAGCGGCAACGTGGTGCAGAGAAAATCAATCCCATCACTCTCACCCTCAATTTCCAAACAAACGGTTGAGACGGTCCAACGCCAGGCAGAGGGCACGTCGCTGCAAAGTATGACCTTCGCTTCGCCGTCTTCAGCAGCTTCTCCTGAATCGTCTGCGCCGCTGCCGGTCGTGCATCCGCATGTAGACGGTTTGCCTGAGCGATTCCGAGAACCTGCGTTGAACTTGGTTTCGCCATCTTTAGCGCAACCGCACCGCGAGCGTCTGGTCGTACGGCCCCTGCCGGCCGCCTCGAATGAATCTCACGTGGTGCAACGGGCTGTTCATCAGCCAAGCCTGACTGCTTCCACACCGGAAGTTAGTTTTATGGATTCACCTACGCCCACCCGGCCAGTTTCCGCGTCAGCGGATCACTCTTCCCCTTGGTCGGGGAGTGGGGCGCAACCGATAGCACCCTTGGTTGGTAGTCACCCCTCATCGGCTCCGCCGGTCATTCAACGTCAAGCCGCACCCCTGGAACAGAAAACGCAATCGCCGGTCATCCAACGCGCGCCTCGGCGGGGTGGGAGCGGGGGAGGCGGGACGGATATAGATGAGCTGGCGGAAAAGGTCCAAGCGAAGTTGGCGCACTGGTTAACTATAGAAAGCGAGCGCCGAGGGCTGACCCGATGGGATTGATCAGCGCACTGTTTGGCTCCACGTTAGAGAAGCTCACGATCCGGGCGGAGAAGTATCGCAAAGGTTCCTTTTGGCCGGTCTTCGACTCGTTTACGCTCTTCGGCAAGCCGGTGCCGCTGTTTAATCCGACCGAGATCAAGATTGACAAGAGCATTGAGTGGGATTGGTCGCCGAAAAAACAAAGCAACGTGGGCGAGTCCTCCTTCACTCATGGCAGTCCGCAGACGATGAGTCTGGACTTGCACTTCTACACCTACGAAGATTTGAACGGCAGTTCGCTGCTCTCCAAAGTTACGGCCTATGCCTCGCCCTTAGGGCCGTCGCTGCTGTCTAGTCCCTCGGCGGAAGATGTCCGTAAATACACGCGAAAGATTTATACCCTGACGGAGATCAATGGCACGTTGGGCCGGCCGCCCATTTGCAAACTCTCGTGGGGCGAATTCGAAGATTTCTTTACCGGCTATCTCACCAGCCTTAGCCAGCGGTTCACCATGTTCATGCCGAGCGGCATGCCGGTGCGCGCCATTCTCTCGTGCGAATTCAAAGAGTGGCGTTCGGATAGCGATGATAAGAAGCGGCAGAATCCGCTCTCCGTGCTGGATGATGATCCACTGCGCGTGGTCCGGCGCGGTGAGACGTTGAGCAGCATCGCCGCGGAAGAATATCAGGACCCCAGCCTGTGGCGCGCTATCGCAGAAGCGAATGGCTTGGACAACCCGCGGGCGATCAAGCCGGGCCAGGTGCTCACGATTCCAATGCTGCGCCCGTACTTGGAGAAGACGTCGAACCGCTAAAGGCGTTGTTAGCTAAGGGCATCTGCACTCCACGGAGCGTGGAGTGAGTCTAGAAAGGCATTAGGAAGAGGAGATCTATCTATGCCAGCTAGTTCGTGGAAACCAACCAGCCCCTTGGCAAACGCGGTTTATGCCGCCGGGTTCTTATACGATCCTGGGCAGGACATCGTTTATTCAAGGATGGATGCCCTGCAGCGGCAGTTCGGCTATGCCTACGGATATGATGTGGCGGCGCTGGGCGTAAACATGATTCTGGATTGTGAGCCGATCTTCTTCGATTACGACAATAAGCACTGGATGATTGAGTTGTGGAAAGGTCAATATATTCTGGAGGTCGGTTGCGAAATTGGCGTCTATAACCGGCCGATTGGCTCCGTCTATCCCTTGCTGGATCCGACCGTGGGTCGCCGGCCCCGCGATCCAATTCCATCCCACAACCTGTTCTATGACTGCGCCAACGATAACGAGTTGTTGGAAATGTCCTGTACTTTATACAAGAATGGTCAACGGCTTTTCTCCCGGGGACCGGAGAAGCACTGGTGGCTCACGGGCTTCAAATGGGGGGTCTATGCGCGTCCGGATGAATTGAAGATGGAGGCCTCGATTACCTGCCGGGATGCAGGGATGTGCACCGCGCTGGTCGGTGCGCTCCGGGGCATGGGCTACGACGTCAATGTTTCTGCGACCACGGTTCGTTTCACGTTTGCGACTCCGAAAACACATCAACCGCGTTCAGAGACACCGTCGGTCGTGCAGGCCGCCGAGGCGACCACGAAGGGAATTGTTGACAAGTACAAGACTTTCGGGCTTCCGAATAACGATCCAAACACGATGCCCCCGCCCGTCGTCGAGGCGATTATCTCCACCGTTGGCATCTATAGTGTGGATTTCTTCGTCCAGGTTATCGCAAATTTGGCCAAGAGCATCGGTCTCGATGCGTATAAGGTGATCAATGAGATTGCTCAAACGTTCAAAGTTGGGCTGGATGTCGCGACCGACGTGGTGATCCAGGCTGGTTACGAATTCTCCAGTTGGGTCGGTTCAGTGGAGAAAGCGCTGGGCATCAACCTGAACTTCTCGTGTATCGTTGAGATCTCCAACCGAGGCAATCCGTACGACCTGATTCTCGAAAACAAGGAGATCAGGACCGGCATCTATAAGATTAGTCCGCCAGACAGGATCGGCGCCGGAAGAGTGGGGCGATTTTTGCTAGAAGACCCGAAACCCACCCCCGTGGGCGCCGAGGGTTGGGTCCGGTATTACTATATCGACTCAGCCAGGAACCGGCATTCCGTCAGGTTCAAGTATGCCTGCCCCTTCGGATGGGACCCGAATATTGCCGAGACCGACGCGCCGTTCAATTTCTACACCAAGTCGGAGAGTGCTAGTTCGGGTTGGAGTGGGAGAAATCAAATCAAAAAGGATGGACATCCGCTGTTCGTCGCTTTTGTTTATGGAAATGGGCGGCCATCTAGTTAGTCGGACCCTCATTGGTGACTGGCGGCCCACGGACGTCTAACGATGCCTGAAAAACTTGTTCCCGGCTTTAGCCTGCGCGTGAACGGGATCGCGGTGCCGGTGGCGGCCCAGGCGGATTTGATGGCGGCCACCGTCTTTGAAGACGTGAACGCGCCGAGTATGTTCACGGTCAAGTTGAGCAATTCCGATCCTGAAAAAAACGAGGTGACTTGGAGCGACAAATCGCTCTTTGCCCCCGGCGGCGAAGTGGAAATTCAGATGGGCTATAAGGACAACCTGCAGAAATTGCTCGTCGGTTTAATCACCGGCTTGGAGCCGGAGTTCGGCGTGGACGAGGTCCCAGTCGTTACCGTGCGGGGCTATGACTATCGCTGCCGCTTGCTGCGTGGGCGCAAGACGCAGTCCTTTGTCCAAATGAAAGATAGTCAGATCGTTGCTCGGATCGGGCAAAAGGCCGGGGTCGGGGTGACCGCCAAGGATACCGGGGTCACCCTCGATTACGTGCTGCAGCATAATCAAACGGATATGGAGTTTCTTCAATCGCGCGCCTGGCGGTACGGTTACGAGATCAACATGGATGGCAAGTTGTTGTACTTTGGGCCACCCAAGAACTCCGGCACTAAAAAGTTGGCGCTGGCCAAGCAAGACCTGCTCGGGTTTTGTCCGCGGCTCTCGACGCTGACCCAGGTCGGGCAGTTGGAGGTGCATGGCTGGAACCCCAAAGAAAAAGAAGCCATTTTGGGGAAGGCTGGCGTGGGAGATGAAATCGCTCCGATGGGCGGCACCACGGGACCCAAGGCGGGGAATAAAGCGTTGCGCTCGGCGACGCTGATGAGGGTGGACCAGCCAATTTTTACCAAGGCGGAAGCGGATAAGATTGCGGTGGGTCGTTTAAATGAAATGGCCCTCAACTACATTACCGGCGAAGGTGTCTGCGTGGGGAATCCTCAACTCCGGGCGGGCACGGTGGTTGAAATCACCGGGTTGGGTCAACGCTTTAGCGGCAAGTATTACGTGGCTTCCACCAAGCACACCTATTCCGCGCGGCAGGGCTACCGGACGACGTTCACCGTTAGGAGGAATGCGGAGACGTGAGGCGTGATGAGTGACACGTGATGACTGAACTTCACTCGTCACGTGTCACTCGTCACCTTGTCAGGGTTTTAAATCGAGGTGAGGCATGAGTCTAGAATTGTTAGGGTCGTTACTGGCCGCCGGGCCGTCGGACGCGGATCGCTTTTATGGCCTGACGGTGGGGATCGTGACCAATAATCAAGACCCGGATAACTTGGGGCGGGTGAAGGTGCGCTTCCCGTGGCTTTCCGATACGGAAGAAAGCCATTGGGCGCGCGTCTTGACGCCCATGGCCGGCAAAGAGCGCGGGCTGTATTTCTTGCCCGAGGTCGAAGATGAAGTCTTGGTCGCCTTCGAGCACGGCATGATGGAGTTTCCCTATGTGCTGGGCGCTTTGTGGAATGGGAAGGACACGCCCCCGGCGACGAACGACGATGGAAAAAACAATCTGCGGGTAATTAAGTCACGCAGCGGCCACGTCATCATCCTGGACGATACGGAGGGGGAAGAAAATATCACAATCGCTGACAAGACCGGAAAGAACATGATCGTTATTTCCTCCAAGGAAAATATGATTTCAATCATTGCGGATTCGGACATCACGCTCGAATCAACGAACGGCAAACTGAAACTTTCCGGGAAAGGGATTGAGATCAAGTCCGGGGCCGAGATCAAGATCGAAGCGTCGCAGAATATGGATGTGAAAGCCGGGCCGCAGTTGAATATCAAGGGGAATATGGTCAACATCAATTAGCCTGAACGTGCGCCGCACTTCCAAAGTGCGGCGCACCTACGGGCGCACAAAGGTAAAACATGGGCCAACCCGCCGCCAAACAAGATGACACAATCACGGGGATGGATACTCACATCGTTATGGTTCCCGGCGCTACCGGCCCGGTGCCGACGCCGATGCCTCATTCTTTTAGCGGGATGATCAATGGCGCGTTGAGTCCGGATGTTAATATCATGGGAAAAGCGGCGGCGGTGGTGGGCAGCACGGCGGACAACCTGCCGCCGCATCTTCCCGCGCCGCCGGGAACGGGTTTTCAAAATCCGCCAAAGAACAAGGCCACGATCAAAATGGGCAGCCAATCGGTCAAGATCAACGACAAAGCCGCGGCCCGCAACGGCGATCAAGCGGACACGTGCAATGATCCCTCGGATTTGCCCGCCGGGACGATTGTCGCTGTAGGGACGGTAATGATAGGGTGATCGTAGTTCGGAACAAGTTTAATCACGAATAGCACGAATTGCTCCGCGCGAATGCCACGAATGAGTTTTAAGGTTTTATTCGTGCTATTCGATTTATTCGAGACATTCGTGATTAAAAGGAATTGGTGATGAGATCGCATTATCGCGTGAGTGAGTTATGAGCAACGACTTCCTCGGCATCGGCTGGAATTTTCCGCTCCAGCCCAATATCAATGGACAGGTGCAGATGGCGCGCTACGAAGAGAGCGTGCGCCAATCCATCTGGTTGATTCTGGGCACCACACCCGGTGAGCGCTTGATGCGCCCGGATTTTGGTTGTGGGATTCACTCCCAGGTCTTTGCCACCAACAGCGCCGGAACCGCCGGCCAGATTATCAGCGAGGCGCGCGAGGCGCTGCTCAAGTGGGAGCCGCGCATTGACGTGCTGGACCTCACGACCGTGCCGGATGAAACCCAGCCCAATTTGATCTTGATTGAAATTGAGTACCGGGTGCGCACGACGAATAATCGGTTCAACTTGGTCTATCCTTTTTATCTTGAATGAGAGGATAAGGAGCCAGCACCCTGAGCGGAGCACGGTGCACTTCCGTGCGTAGTCGAAGGGTGCGTTTCCCTAACGAGACCTGGCTTGGAAACGCATCCTTCGACTGCGCCACGCTTTCCTTCGACTATCGCTCACGCGCACTTCGCGTGCGCGTGGCTCCGCTCAGGATGCTTCCGTAAGGTAGTGATTCAAACAGGCTCTACCTGAGTAATCACCCATGCCCTTAATTGATGCTCGATCCTACGCCGATATTGTGCGGGAGACCGAAGCGCTCGCCGCCGAGTTCACCGCGCTTGAACTTGAACCGGCCTCGCCTGAGTTGCGCGGCCAGACGTTGAGCGAGGCCGTCCTCGATCCGGTCACGCAACAGGTCATCGCCACGGCGGGAGCGGTGGTGGATGCGGCGCTGGCCGATCAGTTGAGCCGGGTTCCGGGCCTCGACTTCGTCAAAGTTCGGGGCTGGCAGCCGGCGATTGTCACCACTGTGCCGCCGACGCCGGAGACGCTGCGCGGGCACATCCTGCATCAGGACATCCGGGATAACCTGTCTCAGAAGTTGCTCTTCCCGTCCGGAAAATTTATTGACGCTACGCTGGCGCAGCAGATCAGTCAAATCAGCGGCTTGGGGCCGGTAGAGGTGATGACCGGGCCGGATGCCGGTCAGGCGCTCATCAATCTCTTTGCGCATTTCACCCGGCTGGTGTTGGATCGGCTGAATCGTGCGCCGGATAAAAACTTCCTCGCCTTTTTGGATTTGATCGGCACGCGCCTGCTGCCACCGCAGCCCTCGCGCGTCCCACTGACCTTCCGCTTAGCCTCCGGCAGTCCGGTGGAGGCGTTTGTCCCGGCCTTTACCCCGGTGGCCTCGCCCCCTACGGAAGGTGAGGAAGAAGAAACTGTTTTTGAAACGGAACGCGATCTGGTCGTCACCCGTTCGCAGTTAGTCGCTGTCATCGTGCGCGACGCCGACCGGGATAACTACGCGGATTACACCGACCGCGCGACGGGCGTCGTGGATGCGGTTTTTCCGGCCATCGAGGTTGAAGCGGAAGCGAGTCAGTTAGTTGAGCACAGCCTGTACCTGACGCATGCGCGCTTCCTCAGCCTGCCGAATTTGAAGAAATTGACTTTTACCTTGAACTCGCCGGACGAGGTGCGCTTGGCGGCTTTGCCAATTAGTTGGTCTTTCTGGAACGGTCAGGCATGGCAGTCGCTCTCGGCCCAGACCGTTCAAGCGGAGAAAGGTCAATGGAAGGTCGCTATTAATAATCCGCCCGCGCTTAAGCCGCGCGAGGTCAATGAACATTTAGCCACCTGGCTCCAGGCTCGGTTCGAGGCCGCGCTGCCGCAGGATCGGGTGAACGTGGTGGATAACCTGCCACGCCAAATTCGCCGGGAAGATTTCAAGCCGGACGCGGCCTTGGTGCGCCGCGTGCCGGTAGATCCCGGCGCGCCCTTCTTTCCGTTTGGCGATAAAGAACCGCTGAATCGGAGTTTCTCATTAAACATTGAAGAAGCTTTTCTGCGCGGCGGCGCATTGGTGACGTTGAAGGTTCAACTCGTTGCGCCGGTCGCGGCCTCCAATGATCTGGTCTTGGACTGGAAGTATAAAGATGGGACTCAGTCGCCCGCACTGGGCAGTTCCGGGAGCGCGCCGACCATGGTCGGCGCGACAAATTTTAGTTTTAGTGATGGAACGCTTGGGCTGACGCGCTCGGGCGAAATTAGTTTTCGGGTTCCACCCAATTGGAGTCAAGAAAACCTGGGCGGACGCACGGCGCGCTGGCTGACGGTGGAATCGCGGAGCGGCGCTTATCGGCAGGTGCCTCAGATTCAAGCGATCACCGTTTCTTACACCTGGGAGTTGCCGCGCCTGGGCCAACTCACGCTGGCGGCGGAAACGGGACAAGACAATTTGGTCCCGGAATTAGCCTTTGCTAACGGCAATCGAGTGGACCTCTCCATGGATTTTTATCCCTTGGGTGAACGGCCGCGCTTCAATGATACGTTGTACTTGGGCCATTCGGCGGCCCTCGCTCAACCGGGCGCGACCGTTACGCTGGATGTAACCTTGAGCAATCCCTCCACCGCGGCCAGTTCGCCGATTACGAAGGTCGCGGCGCGGAGTGTGGTGCTGGCGTGGGAAGTGTGGGATGGCCGCGTCTGGCAAGTCGTCGGCCAGTCCGGGGCGGGGGCCACGGCTCCCAACCCGAATACGTTCAACTTTGGCGACGCGACGAATGGCTTGACCGTCAATGGTCAAGTGAAATTTAATTTGCCCACGGCGCTAGGGCCGGGTTCCGTTAATAGCGAAACCAATGCCTGGTTGCGAGTGCGCCTGGTCCGCGGTGATTACGGGCAAGACGCTTATTACGTTCAGGATACTAACAACAAGACTACGGTTGTGGCTTCCACTCTGGCTCCGCCCTCCATTCAAAAAGTGCTATTAGGCTACACCGCCAAGCCGCCGGCGGAGGCGCTCGCCGGTTGTTACAGCTACAACGATTTCGCTTATGCGGATTGCACCGGGCCTGCCGCGGATGGCAAGACCGCCTTCCTGCCCTTTACGCCCACGCGGGATACTCAACCGGCGTTGTATCTGGGCTTTGATCGTCCATTTGCTAATCGGCCCATGGCGCTGTATGCCCGCGTGGAAGCGCCGCTGCCGGAAGAAGTCATGGCCGGGATTCGGCGGAACGTGGTCGCGCCCCCGGCGCCGCGCTTGGTCTGGGAATATTCCGGCCCACAAGGTTGGGCGCGGCTGGGTGTTCAGGATGAAACGCATACCTTCGCCGAACGCGGGCTAGTTAATTTCATCGGCCCGGCGGACTTTACGTTGCAATCCCAATTCGGTCAGCCGCGCTATTGGCTGCGCGCCCGCTGGACGAGCGGCGTGTTCCAAGTGCGGCCGCGCTTGCGCCGTTGGCTGACGAATACGGTCTGGGCCGGCCAAGCGTCTACGGTGCGTCAAGAAATTTTAGGTTCCAGCAGCGGGAATGCGGATCAGGTCTTCACGACCTCGCGCGCGCCGGTGCTGCTCGAACAGCGGCTCGAAGTTCAAGAGCGCGAGCTGCCCTCGGCGGAAGAATTGGCTGAACTCGAAGTCCACGCCGGTCGGGAAGCGCTGACGGTTGTTTTGGATGCCTCCGGGCAAGCGGATGAGATTTGGGTGCGCTGGCAGGAAGTGCCGGACTTCTATGCCTCGGGGCCGAGTGATCGGCATTACACACTGGATCATCTCACCGGAGAAATTCGCTTCGGCGATGGGCAGCACGGGCTGGCGCCACCGCAGGGAAGCAACAACATTCGGCTGGCGTTGTATCGCACCGGCGGCGGCGCGCTCGGCGACCGCTCGGCCGGCGCCATCACACAACTTAAATCCACCGTGCCGTATGTGGATAGCGTGACGAATCTGGAGGCCGCCGGCGGCGGTGCGGACCGGGAGAGTCTGGAGAGTGTGAAAGAGCGCGGCCCGCGCACGTTGCGCCACCGCGGCCGGGCGGTGACCGCCCAGGATTTTGTGGACCTGGCCTATGAGGCCTCGCCGGATGTCGCGCGCGCTTTTGCCATCGTGCCGGAATCGAATCCACTGGAACTGAAGTGGTTGGACCCCAAGCAGACCGTGTATCCCGAGGCGTTCAAGATTCCGGATGCCGGACACATTGGGTTGGTCATCGTCCCTTACAGCTCGGACCTGCAGCCCATTCCCAGTTTGGATTTGATCAATCGGGTGGAGGCGTATATCCATGAGCGGGCCACGCCCTCGTTGGACTTGTGGGTCGCCGGGCCGGATTGGTCGCAAGTCACCGTCACGGTCGAGGTCGTCCCCACCTCGCTGTCGGCCGGGGAGGGGTTGGGCACGGCGGTGCTGATCGCGCTGCAGCGCTTTTTACATCCCCTCACCGGCGGGCCGGAAGGCGAGGGCTGGGCCTTTGGCCGCCGACCGGAACTTTCCGATTTTTACGCGGTGATTGAAAGCCTGCCGGGTGTGGACCACTTGCGTGCTTTGTCCTTCATCGAAGAACCGGAGCCGGAGACGCCGGCGTCGGGCGCGGTGTCCGGCCGGTTCCTGGTTTTTTCCGGCGCGCATATTATCAGCGTCGTTTCGCCGGAAGGAGACTCGTAATGGACATTTCGATGAGCTTACGGAATACGCAATACGGAATATCTGGTAGCACAGACTGCGTATTTCGTATTGCGTATTCCGTAGATTGAATAGGAAACCGCTGTGCCACTGCCATTACCCGATTTAGACGATCGCACCTATGACGATCTGATCGAAGAAGCGCGCGCGCTGATCCCGAGCGTTTACCCGGATTGGACCAACCACAACCCGAGCGATCCGGGCATTACGTTGCTGGAACTGTTGGCCTGGTTGACCGAGGGCGTGTTGTACCGGATCAACCGGGTGCCGAAGAAAAATATTGAAACGTTCTTGCGGTTGCTGAATGGACCGGAGTGGACGCCCACCGGTGATTTGGAAACCGCTATCCGGGAGACGGTGCTCGGTTTGCGGGAACGTTATCGGGCGGTCACCGAAGAAGACTTTGAATTTTTAGCGACCGAGCAATGGGCAAACACGGACGCCGCGCGCCAGCTTGGAATTCAACGCGTGACGCGAGTGGTGAATGGGGTAGCGCTCCATCGGGCGCTACGGGCCCGGTGTGTCCCCCGGCGTAACCTGACCGCAGACCCCACCGCGCTCGCACCGGGGCACATTAGCCTGGTGATTGTGCCGGAGTCAGAACCTGCTCAAGACGAACCGCAGCCCAGTGAAGCGCTGTGTCAAGCCTTGTGGGATTGGTTGGATGAACGGCGATTGCTCACCACTCGGCAGCATGTGGTGGGGCCGCAGTATGTTTCGATTAGCATGACCGCTCAACTAACTTTGCAGCCGGATGCGCGCGAGAAGGATGTGCTGGAGGCGGCGGTGGAGCTAGCGCACAATTTCTTTCATCCACTGCTGGGCGGCGCGGATGGATTCGGTTGGCCGTTTGGCCGCGATGTGTATGTGTCTGAACTGTATGGCTTACTCGAGAAAGTGAGTGGGGTGGATCACTTGGATAATCTCACACTCTCCACGCCGGACGCGTGGCGAGTCCAAACGGCGGAAGACAAAAAGTTGATCGGGATTAGTCTGCGGGCGCACGAACTGGTCACGCTGAAAATCAGTTCGGCGAGTTTCACTGTTGAGCGGTTAGAGAGATAACCTCACTGAAAAAGTGCGATTTAACCGCAGAGAGCGCCGAGGGTAGCACTCCAGTAAAGCGTGGAGGGGCCTAGGTCTTGTCGAAAAAGGGGTTCATTGGCAAACTTTCGGGACTACCACATCACGAGAGAAGCCAATGAACCCACAAAAGCTATTTTGCCCGAATCT
>Ga0209382_10002363_pt1 | contig 27632 bp, 28 predicted proteins | sample SoiMetdeltSBSDD5_FD_187599 | JGI IMG/M metagenome (GOLD analysis project Ga0209382, IMG submission 187599) | Bulk soil microbial communities from a Populus tree surrounding site in Tennessee, USA - Soil MetaG P. deltoides SBSDD5 (SPAdes) (version 2) | ecosystem: Environmental > Terrestrial >... | reverse complement strand
GCACTGCGGCATCTGCCTGCCGCAGTGCCCGACGTACCGCGTCCTCGGCGAAGAGATGGACTCACCGCGTGGGCGCGTTTATCTGATGCGCGCCGTCGCCGAGCAGCGGCTCGACGTCACCGACGGCTTCCGGCGACATCTCGACCTGTGCCTCGGATGCCGCGCGTGCGAGACGGCCTGTCCGGCGGGCGTGCCGTTCGGCGCCCTGCTGGAGACCTCGCGCGCGGAGATCGAGCGGCGCGGCCGCCCGGTGCGGGAGCGGCTGCTGGCCGCGCTGATCTACGCGGTGTTCCCGCATCCGCGGCGGCTGCGGGCGCTGCTCGGCGCCGCTCGCGTCTATCGCGGCTCCGGCCTGTCGGCGCTCGTTCGCCGGACGGGACTGCTGCGGCCGTTCTCGCGATTGGCGGCGATGGAGCAGCTGCTCCCCGAGCTTCCCGCCGACATCGCGCTGCCTGAGCTCGTGCCCGCGCGCGGTCGCTCGCGGGGCCGCGTTGCGCTCCTCACCGGCTGCGTGCAGCGCTATGTCTATCCCGACGTCAACCGCGACACCGCGCGCCTGCTGGCACTCGCGGGGTGGGAGGTCGTCGTGCCGCGCGACCAGGGCTGTTGTGGCGCCCTCGAGCTCCACGGCGGCCGGCTCGACGCGCTCCGCCGGCGCGCACGCGCGCTCGGCTCGGTGCTTCCCGCCGACGTCGACTGGGTCGTCACCAACGCGGCCGGATGCGGCTCGGCGATGCGCGAGTACGGGCACTGGACGTCGGACGATGGCGCCACGCGCGTGGCGAGCCGGACGCGCGACGTAAGCGAGCTGCTCGCCGACAGCGAGCTGCCCCTCGAGCCGCTGCCGCTGACGGTGACGTACCATGACCCCTGCCATCTCGCGCACGGTCAGAAGGTGCGCGCGGCGCCGCGGGCGCTGCTGGCGAAGATCCCCGGCCTCACCGTGGTCCCCCTCGCCGACAGCGAGCTGTGCTGCGGGAGCGCCGGCGTGTACAACATCCTGGAGCCGGAGATGGCCGAGCGTCTGCTCACGCAGAAGATCGACCGCATCGTCGCGACGGGCGCTCGCACGGTCGTCACCGGCAATCCCGGCTGCCTGTTGCACATCGCGGGCGGCGCGCGGCGGCGGGGCCTCGACCTCGAGGTGATCCATCCGGTCACGCTGCTCGCGCGCGCGGTCCGCTGGGAGGCGTCATGAAGCTCCGACTGGCCGAGCACGCGAAGTTCCAGGCCGACAAGATGGCGAAGATCGCGCTGGCCACCACGCCGCGAGCCCAGCTCGATCTCTACTGCCTCGAGCCGGGACAAAGCCAGAAGGTCCACAGCCACGACGATCAGGACAAGGTGTACGTGGTGCTCGAGGGGCGCGGCCGATTCACCGTCGGCGGCGAGCAGGACGTCCTCGCGGCGGGGGAGGCGGTGGTGGCGCCGGCGGGCGCGCCGCACGGCGTGAACAACGACTCCGGCGCGCGGCTGCTCCTGCTCGTCTTCGTCAGTCCGCCGCCGCCGCACGCATGACCGCCTCACCGCACGTCGCGCTGATGATCACCTGCCTGGCCGACATGTTCTATCCCGAGGTCGGCGAGCGCATCGTGCGTCTGCTACGACGGCTCGGCGTGACGGTGACGCTTCCCCCCGGCCAGACGTGCTGCGGATTGCCGCTGTTCAATTCGGGGTATCACGCCGACGCGGCGGCGGTGGCCCGCCGCACCGTCGTGGCGTTTGCCGACGCCGAGACGGTGGTCGTGCCCTCGGGCTCGTGCGCCTGGATGGTCAGGCACGAGTACGCCGGGCTGCTCGAGGGCGGCCCGGACGCCGCCGCTGCGCGGCGGCTCGCCGGACGGACGTACGAGTTCTCGCAGTATCTCGTGCGTGTGCTCGGCCGGACGGAGTTCGAGACGGACGCCGGCGGCCGCGTCACGTATCACGACTCGTGTCATCTGCTCCGCGGCCTGCACGAGGCGGAATCGCCGCGGACGCTGCTCCGCAACCTCGCGGGCGTCGAGCTGGTGGACCTGCCGGGCAGCGACGAGTGCTGCGGCTTCGGCGGCTCGTTCTCGGTCCGCCTGCCCGAAGTCTCGACGGCCATCCTCGACCGGAAGCTCGCCAACGTGGAGGCCTCGGGCGCGAGCTGTGTCGTCGCTTGCGACGCCGGCTGTCTCATGCAGATGAAGGGTGGCCTCGGGCGCCGCGGCTCCGCCGTCCGCGCCGTCCACCTGGCGGAGCTGCTCGACCGCGAGCGCGGGGCCGCGCGGTGAGCGAGCCGCCGATCAGGACCCCGCTGCGTGATCGGGCGCAACAGGCGCTCGGCGATCGATTCCTGCACGAGGCGCTCGACATCGCGACCACGAAGTTCATCGGCCTGCGGCGCGAGGCCTTCGGCGAGTTCCCCGAGGGCGAGCGGCTGCGCGACGATGCGCGGGCGATCAAGGAGGCCACGCTCCAGCGGCTCGACGAGCATCTCGATCGCCTGATCGACAACGTCGAGCGTCGCGGCGGCCACGTCCACTTCGCCACCACCGGCGACGAGGCCCGGGACATCATCCTCGACATCGCGCGTCGTACCGGCGCCCGGATGGCGGTCAAATCGAAGTCGATGGCCACCGAGGAGATCCACCTGAACGATGCGCTGGCGGCGGCCGGCGTGACGCCGGTGGAGACCGATCTGGGCGAGTACATCATCCAGCTGGCCCACGAGCGCCCCTCGCACATCATCGCGCCCGCCATCCACAAGACGAAGGGGCAGGTGGCCGAGCTGTTCGCGCGCGAGCTCCAGCGCGAGGTGGCCGCCGACCCTGAGGTGCTGACGCGGATCGCGCGTGCCGAGCTGCGCGAGAAATTCCTCCAGGCGGACCTCGGCATCACGGGCGCGAACTTCGCGGTGGCCGACACCGGCACCGTGGTGCTCGTCACCAACGAGGGCAATGGCCGCATGGTGACCTCGCTGCCGCGGGTGCACGTGGCAGTGATGGGCATCGAGAAGGTCGTGCCGTCGATGACCGATCTCATGGTGTTCCTGAGCGTGCTCGCCAAGAGCGCGACCGGCCAGAAGCTGTCCGTCTACACGACGCTCGTGCAGGGGCCGCGCCGGGCGCCCGAGCTCGAAGGGCCGGAGGAGTTCCATCTCGTCCTCCTCGACAACGGGCGAATCGCGCAGATCGGCGGGCCGCTTCGCGAGGCGCTGGCCTGCCTCCGGTGCGGCGCCTGCCTGAACGTCTGTCCCGTCTACCGCCAGATCGGCGGCCACGCCTACGGCTATACCTATCCCGGTCCCATCGGCATCCTGCTGACCGCGATGCTGAACGGCCCGCGCGCGGTGAAGGAGCTCTCGCACGCCTCGTCGCTCTGCGGGGCCTGCGCCGATGCCTGCCCGGTGCGCATCGACATTCCCCGGATGCTGATCGACCTGCGCAAGCAGGTCCATGACGCGAAGATCGCGCCGTGGCCCGAGCGCGTCGTCTTCAAGGCCTTGGCGTGGCTGTTGCGTCATCCCGGGCTTTACCGGCTCGGCGGACCGCTCGGGCGCCTGCTGCAGTGGCCGTTCGTGCGCGGCGGCCGCATCCGGACGCTGCCGCTCTTCTTCGGCCAGTGGACGCAGACGCGCGACCTTCCGCCCGTGGCCGCGCGGACGTTCCAGGAGCGCTGGGCCGCGCTGGAGCGGGAGGGGCGATGACGACGCGCGCGGAGTTCCTTGCGCGGATCCGCGGCCAGATGGCCACGACGCGGGGGCTGGTCGAGGCGGCGACGGCCTCGCGGCCGGCGCGGCCGCGCGAGCGGCTGGAGGTGCTGCGACGTGAGCTCGTCGAGCGCCGGCCGCGGAGCCTCGAGCGGTTTCGGACGGAGTTCGAGCGGGTGGCCGGTGTGTTCCATCGCGTGGCGACGGTGGCCCAGGTGCCGGCCGTGCTCGAGCGGATCTGTCGCGAGCGCGACGCGCGCAGCGTGGTGACATGGGCGACGTCGCGGCTCGGCGTCGACGCCGAGCCGGCGCTGACCGCGGCCGGCGTCGCGGTGCACGCGATGCCGACGGCGGTGCCCGCGCTCGACGAGCGGCAGCGGCTGCGCGACATCATCGCGCGTGCCGACGTCGGGGTCACCGGCGCCGAGCTTGCCGTCGCGGAGACGGGCACGCTCGTGCTTCGCTCGGCGGCCGGTCAGCCGCGCTCGACCTCGCTGCTGCCGGCGTGTCACGTCGCGCTCTTCGATGGCGCGGCGCTCGTGGAAACGCTGGAGCACGTGGGGATCGTGCTCGAGGCGTGGCACGATGGCGCGGCGCCCGACGACGGCGGAGCCGTCATCAACCTCATCACCGGCCCCAGCCGGACCGCGGACATCGAGCTGACGCTGACCCGCGGCGTGCACGGGCCGGAAGAGGTCCACGCGATCTTCGTCGACGCGGGACTGCCGGCCCGCCCGCATGCCTGAGCACTTTCAGCCCGCCGACGTCGATCGTCTGATCCCGCGGCTCTCGCAGGTGATGGAGCGCGCCATGAAGGCCCACGCCGCGGCCGCCGCAATCACCGAGAGGCTCGAGCAGGAGAGGCAACGCATCCGGCTCGCCGGTGGAGGAACCATCGATCGCAACGCCTGGCAGGTCGACACCCAGCGCCTGGACGACCTGACCGACCTCGTGCGGCGGGCGCTCACCGAGATCGGCGACATGGGCGGTGTGACGAAGGACATCGGCCTCGGCCTCGTTGACTTCTTGCACGTCCGTGACGGGCGCGAGGTGAACCTGTGCTGGAGATTCGGCGAGGAGGCCGTGCGTCACTGGCACGGGCTCGACGAGGGCTACGCGAGGCGGAGGCCCCTCTGAGCGACCGCTACGCCGCCATCTTCTTCGATCTCTTCGACACGCTCGTGCACTTCGATCGCAACAAGCTCCCGACCATCGAGGTGCACGGCAAGACCGTCCGGTCGACCGCCGGCTGCCTGCACGAGCTGCTCCGCGCCCATGCGCCGGCCGTCACGCTGCCCGCGTGCTATGACGCGCTGCTGGCGAGCTGGCAGGAGGCGGAGCGGCGGCGCGCCATCGATCATCGCGAGGTCGCCGCGCCCGAGCGCTTTCGCGATTTCTTCGCGCGACTGGCGCTCGAGCCGGCGCCGGCGGTGGCGCAGGCGCTGATCGACGCGCATCGCACCGCTCTCTCGGCCGCCGCGAGCGTGCCTGCGCACTACGGGCCGCTGCTGCGCCGCCTCGCCCGTCGGCATCGCCTCGCCGTCGTCTCCAACTTCGATTACAGCCCGACCGCGCTCGGCATCCTCGAGGCGGCCGGAGTGCGCGATCTCTTCGCCGCGGTGGTGGTCTCCGACGAGGTCGGCTGGCGCAAGCCGCGACCGGACATCTTCCGCTACGCGCTGGCCGCGGCCGGCGCTGACCCCGCACAGACGCTGTTCGTCGGGGACAAGGCCGAGCTCGACGTCGCCGGCGCTCATCGGGTCGGCATGGACGCCGCGTGGATCAATCCCGATCGGGAGCCGCTGCCGGAGGGGGTGCGTCCGCCCGAGTACGAGATCCGCGACCTGGCCGAGCTGGAGCCCATCGTGGCGGGACTCGACTCGTCCTGAGCGGCTGGGGTGCTGGCCCGGAACCCAGGGGCACGCGACCTGCATCTCAAGCTGCGGAGGAGGGGAACACGGATATGTCCGCGGTGCGCAAAGTCATTATCATCGGCTCCGGTCCTGCGGGGTACACGGCGGCGGTCTATGCGGCGCGGGCGAACCTGGCGCCCCTGATGATCTCCGGGGTGCAGTCGGGCGGGCAGTTGATGCTCACGACGCTGGTGGAGAACTACCCCGGCTTTGCCGACGGCATCGACGGCCCCGACCTGATGGAGACGATGCGCAAGCAGGCGGAGCGGTTCGGGACCGAAATGGTCGCCGAGGACGTCAGCGCCGTCGACTTCAGCCGGCGCCCGTTCGTGGTCCGTGCCGGCGAGCACGGCTGGGAGGCACACACGGTCATCATCGCCACCGGCGCCACCGCGAAGCTGCTCGGGCTGCCGTCCGAGCGGGCGCTGATGGGACGCGGCGTGTCCACGTGCGCGACCTGTGACGGCTTCTTCTTCAAGGATCAGAACGTGATGGTCGTCGGCGGCGGCGACACCGCCATCGAGGAAGCGCTGTACCTGGCGCGCCTCGGCCGCAAGGTCAGCGTCGTCCATCGCCGCGACACGCTGCGCGCCTCGAAGATCATGCAGGAGCGCGCCTTCGCGAATCCGAAGATCGAGTTCGTCTGGAACAGCGAGGTAGCCGAGGTGAAGGATCCCGCGAACGGCAAGGTGAGCGCGGTGGTGCTGCGCGGCACCAAGACCGGCGCCCTCACCGAGCGGCCGGTGGACGGCCTCTTCGTCGCCATCGGCCACGAGCCGACCACCGCGCTCTTCCGCGGCCAGCTCGAGCTGCTCCCGAACGGGTACGTGAAGGTCGAGCCGGGCACGACGCGGACATCGGTGCCCGGTGTCTTCGCGGCCGGCGACGTGCAGGACTTCACGTACCGCCAGGCGGTCACGGCGGCCGGCACCGGCTGCATGGCCGCCCTCGAGGCCGAACGCTACCTCGAGCACACGCACGCGGGCTGAGCGCTACGTCCCGATCCTGAGCGAGGCGCCGAGGTCGCGCAGCAGGGCGATCGTCGAGAGATACGACAGCCGTCCGGTGCGCGGATTCTCCGAGGGCACGTTCTCGACCTCGATCCGCAGCGTCCCGAACTCACCCTCGACGCGGATGCGGTGCATGTTCCGCCCGAGGCCCGGCACGGCATAGATCTTCGTGCGCGTCCGCTCGGGACCGATTCCGGCCAGCGACAGCGCCGCGAGGACGTTCACGTTGGCCGGGAACGCGCGGCACGCCTCGATGGCCGGCCCCTCGAAGATCAGCGTCTCCTCGCGGATCGCCTCGAGGTCGATTCGCTGCTGGACGATCCACGGCGCGCCGGCGAGACCCTGCGGGGGCTTGCGCGTCTCCATGGTGACTGACGTCACCGCGCCAACGGCGCCGCCCTTGACGCCGTCGAGTCCGGCGATGGCCCCAGAGGGCACCAGGATGCGCGCGCCGTGGCGCTCCGCGAGCGCGACCCAGTCGTCGCGGCCGAGGAGCCCGCCACATGACAGCACCACCAGATCGCGTCCCGCGCCGAGCGCCTTCGGCGCAATCTCCGCCAGGTGCGCCTGCGTCGAGGCCTCTACCACGAGATCGGCGGCGCCCACGAGGTCGTCGAGCGTGTGGAAGGGGACGGGCGACTTGAGCGTGGCCAGGAACGCCTCACCGGCATCGCGGCGGCGCGTCGTGGCGCCGGCAAGGACGACGCCGGTCATGCCCGCGTCGAGCGCGCGGCAGACGTGGCGACCGATCACGCCGAGGCCCACCACGCCGACACGCAGCGGGTCGCGCACGCTGGCGGCTGCGCTCATGGCGGCGTGAATGGTATCATGCGGCACGTTGACGTCAGCGAGCGCGTTGCGGCAGCCGCTCGAGCGGCTCTACCGGGAGTTCGATTACGACGCGCGCCTCGGGCGCGACGCGATCCAGTTCCCCCTCCGTTACGCCGAACCCGCCGACCGCGAGGTCGTCTCGTTGCTCACGTGCTGTCTCGCTTATGGCCGGGTGGATCTGTTCGGCCGCGAGCTCGACCGCGCGCTCGACGTGATGGGGCCATCGCCGGTCAGCTTCGTGCGCGACTTCGACCCACGCCGCCAGCGCGACGCCTTCGACGGCTTTCTGTACCGCTTCAACCGTCCGCGCGATCTGGTGGCGTTCTGCGTGGCCGCCCGCGACGTCCTCGCGCGACACGGCACACTCGAGAAGTGCTTTCTCGCGGGCGACGCGGAGCCGCGCGGCCCGATCGGGCCGCCGCTCGAGCGGTTCGCGCGCGCATTTCTCGACGCGGCGCTCGGTGAGGTGTTTCCGTGCGGCCGGCGCTCCCGTGGCTACCGCCACCTGTTCCCGCTGCCGTCCGCCGGCGGCCCGTGCAAGCGCCTGCTCCTTTATCTGCGCTGGATGGTGCGGCGCGAGCCGCCCGACTTCGGTCTCTGGCGCGACGTCTCGCCGGCGCGCCTGCTGATGCCGGTCGACACGCACGTCGAGAACATGAGCCGCGCCATCGGCCTCACGCGCCGCCGCGCGCGCAACTGGAAGATGGCCGAAGAAATCACCGCACGCCTCGCCGCCGTGGACCCCGCCGATCCCGTCAAGTACGACTTCGCCCTCTGCCACAAGCGCATGTCCGGCGCCTGCCTCGACCGCCGCGACGCCACGGTCTGCGCGCCGTGCGGTCTGCGCACGATCTGTCGCCACTGGCGAGGGCGGAGGACCGCGTGACCGAAGTCATCGGCGTCCTCCTGGGCGGGCTGATCGTCATCCTCGGCGTGCTGGCGTGGACGCTCTTCAGCACCCGTCGCGAGGTCAGCGAGCTGCGCGCGCAGGCGGGCGCACCGGATACCACGGCGCCGATGCTGCAGCAGCAGATCGAGGCCGTGCGCAGGGAGGGGCGCGACGGTCAGGACGGTCTGCGGCGCGAGGTGAGCGCGATGGCCGTGGCCGTGAAGGACGAGCTGAATGTGCTGCAGCGGCACGTCGGGGCCGAGCTGAAGTCCGTGACGGGCGAGGTCACCCGCCAGCTACAGGAGGGGATGAGCCTGATCCAGGGCGCGCAGGCCATGATGGGCCAGCGCCTGGACGCCACCGCGCGCGTGGTCGGCGACGTGCAGGGCACGCTGGGCAAGCTCGGCGAGGCGACGCAGCGGGTGGTCGAGATCGGCCGCGACATCCAGGGACTGGAGCAAGTCCTGAAGTCGCCGAAGGTGCGCGGCGGCCTGGGCGAGACGCTCCTGGAGCAACTGCTCGGGCAGATGCTGCCGCGCGAGCACTGGACCATGCAGCACGGCTTCCGGAGCGGGGAGAAGGTCGACGCGGTCATCCGCATCGGCGAGCGCCTGGTGTCCGTCGACGCCAAGTTTCCGCTCGAGAATTTCCGCCGCATGCTCGAGGAGCCGGAAGAGGAGCGCCGGCGGCCGCACCGGAAAGCCTTTGCACGCGACGTGAAGCTGCGGATCGACGAGATCGCCAAGAAGTACATCCTGCCTGACGAGGCGACCTACGACTTCGCTCTCATGTACGTGCCGGCCGAGAACGTCTACTACGAGATCACGGTCCGCCACGAGGACGACGACGAGGCAATCGCGGCCTACGCGCTCTCGCGGCGGGTGGTGCCGGTGTCGCCGAACACGCTCTTTGCGTATCTCCAGGTGATCATCCTGGGCCTGCGTGGGCTCCGCATCGAGGCGAACGCGCGGGAGATCCAGAACGACCTGGCGCGGCTGAACGGGGACCTCGCGAAGGTGCGCGAGCCCCTCGGCAAGGTCGGCACCCACCTCGGCAACGCTCAGAAGCAATTCGAGGAAGCCCAGCGCGCCATGGAGCGCTTCGACACCCGCCTGGAGGCGATCGGCAAGAAAGGCGGCGGTCACGGGCCGCCGCAGCCCGAGCTTCCCGGGACGTAGCGCGGGCCCCGTCGACTACTTCACGCTGCCGGCGGTGAGCCCGCTGACCAGGTAGGGCTCGATCAGCGCGAACAGGACGATCACCGGCACGATGGCCAGGATCGAGGCGGCGAACAGCAGGTTCCAGTGCTGCACGTAGGCTGTCACGTAGGACGTGAGGGCCACCGTGATCGGCTTCATGTCAGGGTCGGTCATCAGCGTCAGCGCGACGATGTACTCGTTCCAGGCCGCGATGAACGCAAAGATGGCGGCGGTGACGATGGCCGGCCGGGCGAGCGGCAGCACGACGCGCACCAGCGCGCCGAGCCGGCTGCAGCCGTCGACCTCGGCCGCCTCCTCGAGCTCGCGCGGGATCGAGGCGAAGAACGCGCGCAGGATCCACACGGCGAAGGCGAGGTTGAAGGCGGCGTTGGTGAGGATCAGCGCGGCGGAGGTGTTGACGAGGCCGAGCTCGAAGAACTCGCGATAGAGGCCGACCACGAGCGTGGTGGGCGAGAACATCTGGGTCACGAGCACGAGGAAGAGGAAGGCGCTGCGGCCCCGGAAGCGGCGGCGCGCCGTGTGGTAGGCGGCGGGGATGGCGGCCGCGACCGCGAGCACCGTCGAGACGAGCGCGACGGTGACGGAGACCCGCAGCGCCGAGCGAAAGCCCGGATCGCGCACGACGTCGAGGAAGTTTCCCGGCTGCCACGCGCGGGGAAGGAAGCGCGGCGGGGAGGCGCGCAGCTCGGCGGCCGGCTTGAGCGCGTCGAGCAACATCACGAGGTAGGGTGCCACGAAGAAGCCGGCGACAGCGACGCCCGCGCCGGTGAGCGCCACGCGGCGCAGCCGGCGGACGGGCCTCACGCCTCGGCGTCCTGCCACCGGACCGTGCGCAGGTAGAGCAGGACCGCCAGCAGCACCAGCAGCAGGTTCAGGACGCCGACGGCCGCCGCCAGTCCCACGTCCCGCAGCGCGCTCTTGAAGGCGACCTTGTACATGTAGGTGACCATCGTGTCGTGCCCGAAGCCGGGGTTGCGATCGTTGAGCGTCCACACGATCGGAAACGAGTTGAAGACGTAGATGAGGTTCAGCACCGTCCCCACCAGCAGCGCGGGGCCGAGCAGGGGCAGCGTCACCGACCGATAGGTCTGCCACGCCGACGCGCCGTCGAGCCGCGCCGCCTCGTAGACCTCGCCGGGAATGGTCGCGAGCCCGGCCAGCAGCACGTACGTCGTGAACGGCAAGGAGACGAAGACGCCGACGGCGATCATGGCGCCCATGACCGTCGCGTCGTTTCCGAGCCAGTCCACCGGCCCGGCGGTGAGCCCGAGGGCCGTCACGACGTGGTTCAGCGCGCCGAAGTAGTAATCGTAGACCCACACGAAGAGCTTGGCGGTGATGATGAGGGAGGCCGCCCACGGCACGATCACCGCCCAGCGGACGACGCGTCGCCCGGGAAAGCTGGCATCGAGCAGCTGCGCGAGCCCCAGCGAGATCACGACGGTCAGCGCGACCACGGCCACGACCCAGACCAGCGTGTTACCGACCACGGTTGCGAGCGCCTCCTGCTCGAACAGCCGGCGGTAGTTCAATGAGCCGACGGCGCCCTGATAGAGGCCGGTGATCGAGAACCGGCTGAGCGAAGCCCGGATCATCTCGATGGCTGGGTACACGACGACGGCGCCGATCAGCGCGAGGGCGGGGCCGAGCCAGAGCAGCGCGTGCCCGCCGCTCGTCGTCCGTCGGGCCTCTACCGGCGTTCCTCCGCCGCCGCCGTCGCCCGCTGCTGGAGTCCGTCCAGAACCTGGCGCGGATTGCCGCCCGGCTGCACGGCGAGGCCGATGGTCTGCTGGACATCGAGCTTCACCTTGTCCCAGACCGGGTCGGTGGTCGGGACGAGCTTCGCGCTCGGGAGAGCGTCGAGATACGGGCGGAGCTTCGCGTTGCTGCTCAGACGGTCGACGCCACTCCGGGTCACCGGGAGGAAGCCCTCGGCGCTGATCCAGCGCGTGATGGTGTCCGGCTGATAGTAGAGCTCGAGGAACTGGCGGACGGCCTCGCGGTTGTTCTTCTTCTTGAACGCCATGAGGTAGTCCTCGACACCGAGCGTCACCGCGTCGCGCTCGTTGGTCGGCATGGAGGTGACGCCGTACTCGACCTTCCCCTCGGCGTCCAGCTGCGCGGCGAGCGGGCTGAAGCCGATCACCATCCCGACCTTGCCATCCTTGAACAACTGGAACGCGCCGTCGGTGCGATTGGTCTTGCCGGGGTTGACCTGCGTCACCCGATGCCGGTTGGCGAGATCGGCGAGGAACTGGAGCGTCTGCACGTTCTGGTCGCTGTTGATGGTCCAGCGGTCGCCCTTCTTCCAGTCGCCGCCGTTGTTCCACATCCAGATGGACCACTCGGCCTGCGCCTCTTCCGGGCCGAGCGGCAGCGCATAGCCGATCAGCCCGGGGGCGCTGTCGCGGATCCGTGTGGCCGCGCTGACCAGCTGGTTCCACGTGCGGGGCGGCGCCTCGATGCCGGCTCCGGCGAACAGCTGCTTGTTGTAGAAGAAGGCGCGCGCGCTGGCGAGGACGGGCAACCCGTAGAGCGTGCCGCGGAATTCGCCGCCCTGCGCGAACGCCGGCAGGAAGTCCGCGCGGGTCTGCGGCGACAGGACCTCGTCGGCGGCGTAAAGCAGACCGTCTCGCGCGTAGCTCGAGAAGGCGTTGAGGTTCAACACGTCGGGCGGCTGGTTGTTCTGGATCATCGTTGTCACCTGCTGATCGATCGAGTTCCAGTCGATCACCTGCAGGTCGACCTTGACGCCGGTGCGCTTGGTGTAGTCGCCGGCCAGCGACTGCCAGAACGGCTTCGTGTGGTCCTTGCTGTACTCGGCGATGACGACTTTGAGCGTATTGCCGTCGCCGCGGCTACAGCCGCCGGAGACGAGCGCCAGACAGGCCGCGAGGCTGACGAGTGCCACCAGGGGCCGGCGCAGGGCCATCGCTGTCGGCAGGCTATGGTGCGGAGGGCCCCGGCGTCAAGCCGCGAGATGCGCGTGGTATCATCGCGACATGACGAACATCCCCATCCAGGTCTACGGCATCAATCTCCTCGTCAAGATGATGGCCGAAGCGCCTGCCGACATCCGCGTGAACTGCCCGAAGGGCTCGCCGATCCGCTACGGTGCGGTGATGGCCCGCGGCGATGGGTTCGACGAAGGCGCCAACGCCTTCCGTGAGATGCCGGAGCTCAAGACGGTGGTCGCCTTCGAGGAGAGCGCGGAGGAGGTCGAGGGACATTACTTCTACATCGCCCTCGAGGAGTACCGCGTGATCCGGCTCGACTCGGTGATCCTCTCCTTTCCGCACGAGTAGTCGTCGGGCACGGTGGTGATCCGTGTCCGCGCTGAAATCAGCCCTCGCCCGCGTCGATCCCGATGAGCTGATCGCGCTCACGCGCGAGCTGATCCGCATCCCTAGTGTCGTGCGGCCCGGCGATCCCGGCGCCACTGAGGCGGCGGTGGCCGCGCACGTCGAGGAGTGGTTCCGCCAGGAAGGATTCGACGTCGAGGTGCAGGCGGTGGCGCCGGGACGGCCCAACGTGCTCGCCATGCTCGGCGACCGCGCGGTGGGGCCCACCTTGCTGCTCGAGGGGCACACCGATGTCGTGACCGAGGGCGATCCCGGGCAGTGGAGCCACCCGCCGTTCGAGGCCGATGTCGTCGACGGCCGCATCTACGGCCGCGGCGCCGCCGACATGAAGAGCGGCCTGGCCGCCGCCATGATCGCCGCCGCCGCGCTGAAGCGCAGCGGCGCCCGGCTCGGCGGGCGACTCGTGGTCGGGGCGCTGGTCGACGAGGAAGCCGACATGCTCGGCGTCAAGCATCTGGTGCAAACGCCGCTCGGTCGCGAGCTGACGGCCGCCATCATCTGCGAGCCCGAGCAGAACGAGCTCTGCCTCGAGCAGCGCGGCGTCGTGTGGGCGCGCGTGACGGCGCGCGGCCGCATGGCTCACGGCGCCATGCCGGAGGCCGGCGTGAACCCGATCGTGGCGCTGTCGGCGCTCGTCCGCGAGGCGCCGCGGCTCGAGCGTCGCCTGCGGATGCTGTGTGCGCGCAGCCGCTATCTGCGCCCCCCCACGGTGACGCCGACCGTGATGACGGCGCCGGTGAAGGGGGTCCCGCAGTCGAACGTCATCCCGGCCGTCGCGCAGGCAACGCTCGACGTGCGCCTGACGCCGGGACCGAATGCGGACGCCGTCGCCAAGGAGCTCGACGAGGCATGCCGGCGCGCGGCCGATGCGTGCCCGGGCGCTACCGTGGAGTGGGAGGCGATCAACGGCTTTCGGCTGGCGACGCAGGTCGATCGCACGGAGCCGCTGGTGCGGGCCATGGCCCGCGCGGTGCGGCGAGCCACCGGGGAGCCGCCGCGCTACGGCGGTGTGCCGGGCTCGACCGACGGGACGATCCTCCGGATGGAGCTCGGTATTCCGATCGTCACGTGCGGTCCGGGCAACCGGCTCATCCCGCATCAGGTCGACGAGTACGTCGAGGTCGGGCAGCTCATCGACGCCGCGCGTATCTACGTCGCGTCCGCGCTCGCGTATCTCGCCCCGTGAGTGCGCCGGCGCCGCGCCTGCGTCGCGTGGAGGTGTTTCCCGTCGAGCACGAGGGCCAGCGATTCCTCGCCCTGCGCGACCCCGGCGGGTACACCGAGTCGGTGGTCATGCTGCCGATGGCGCTGCTGGAGGTCGTCTCGCTCTTCGACGGCGAGCACGACGTCGCCGACATCCAGGCGGCCGTCATGCGCCGCCACGGCGAGCTGCTCGACTCCGGGCAGATCCACGAGCTGGCGGCCACCCTCGACACCCACGGGTTTCTCGAGGGCCCGGCCTTCGAGGCGCGGCGCGCGCGCGTCGACGGCGGCTTCCTGGAGTCTCCGCGGCGCCCGGCCTCGCACGCGGGCGGCGCCTATCCGGACGAGCCCGCCGCGCTGCGCGCGATGATGGACGGCTTCTTCCAGCCGCCGGCGGGGCCCGGCGCCATCGGCAGCAACGGCGCCGGCCCGCGGGTCACGGCGCTCGTGGCGCCGCACATCGATTTTCACCGAGGTGGCGCCGCCTATGCGTGGGGTTATCGCGATCTCGCCGAGCGCTGCGACGCGGACCTGTTCGTCGTCTTCGGCACCTGTCATGCGGGGATGGCCGAGCCCTTCGCGCTCACGCGAAAGGACTACGACACGCCGCTCGGTCTGGCCTCCGTCGACCGCGACTTCGTGGAGGCGCTGGCCACACGGGCCCGACAGGACTGCTTCGCGTCCGAGCTTGCTCACCGCGCCGAGCACTCCATCGAGTTCCAGGCCGTGTTCCTGCGCTACCTCTTCGCGGGACACCGCGAGGTCACCGTCGTGCCGGTGCTCACCTCCTTCGTGCACGAGGCGCTCGTGCAGGGCAAGCGCCCGGAGCACGACGTGCGGGTCGCACGCTTCCTCGAAGCCCTGGACGACACCGTGGCCACGTGCGGCCGGCGCGTCGCTTTCGTGGCCGGTGCTGACCTCGCCCACGTCGGGCCGCGCTTCGGGGATCCCGAGCCGATCTCGCCCGAGGCGCTGGCCAGGCTCGGCGTCGACGACCGTGCGACGCTCGAGACGATGGCCACCGGCGACGCCGCGGCCTTCTTCGACGACACGGCGCGCGACGGCGATCGGCGCCGGATCTGCGGCCTGTCGCCGATCTGGACGCTGCTCCGCGCGAACGGGGGCCGGCCCGGCGTGCTGCGACAGTACGGCCAGTGGCCCGATCCGCAAGCCGTCGTCACCTTCGCCAGCATGGTGTTCTGATGGCGACGCCGCCCGCGGAGTGGAAGCTCCCCGACCTCCGCATCGACGTGGACGGCGAATGGTTCGATGACGGCGTGCAGGTCACGCACCCGGGAATTCTCGGCAGCCTCCGCGGCAACCTGCGCAAGGACGCGCAGGGCTACTTCATCCAGACGCGGGTTCGCATTCCCGTGCGCGTGGACGACGTGCCGTGGGTGGTGACGCGCCTCGAGCGGCGCGGCGATCGACTGCACGCGTTCCTCAACGACGGCAGCGAGGAAACGGTGGACCCGACGACGCTCCGGCTGGGCGCCGGCGACGTGCCGTACTGCGCGGTGAAGGGCGCCGCCTTCGAGGCGCGGCTGTCGCGCGCGGCCACGTTCCAGCTCTGGGCGCTCGCCGACTTCGACGAGCGCTCCGGACGCGGCGCCCTGCGTCTCGGCGGCCGCGAGTATCCGCTGGCCCGCGCCTCGTGACGCCCCGGTAGTATCCTCACCGCCATGCAGGTGGCCGCGCTCCTGATGCGCATGCTCCGAGAGGCGGGTGTGGACTATCTCTTCGGCAATCCCGGCACCACCGAGCTGCCGTTCCTCGACGCGCTCGACGGGTCGGGCATCGAGTACATCGTGGCGCTGCAGGAGGCGACGGCGGTCGCCGCCGCCGACGGGTACGCACAGGCGAGCGGGCGCGTCGGCGTCGTCAACCTGCACGTGGCGCCCGGCGTCGGCAACGGGCTGTCGATTCTCCACAACGCGAGCCGCGCGCGCTCGCCGCTGCTCGTCACCGCCGGCCAGCAGGACACCCGACTGCTGCTCGGTGATCCCATCCTCGCCGCCGATCTGGTCCAGCTCACCGAGCAGTTCACCAAGTGGTCGCACGAGATCCGCTCCGCCGCCGAGGCCCCGGCCGCGCTTCGCCGCGCGCTCGAGCGCGCGCTGACGCCGCCCACCGGTCCCGTGTTCCTCGCCCTGCCGATGGATCTCATGTCGGAGACGGCGGATGACGCAATCGGGCCGCCCTCCGGTCTCAGCGCGCGCGCCGAGCCGCCGCCGGAGGCGATCGCGCAGGCGGCGACGCTGCTGGCGAGGGCGAGCTCGCCGCTCATCGTGGCCGGCGATGGCGTGGCGCGCTCCGGCGCGCGCCCGGAGCTCCAGGCGCTGGCCGAGCTCGTGGGCGCCGCCGTGCACGGCGAGCCCGTTCAGCGGCGCGCGAGCTTTCCCGGGGACCACCCGCTGTGGCGTGGCGGCCTGTTTCCGTCGGCGGCCCACGTGCGCAAGTCGCTCGAGCGCGCGGACTGCGTGCTCATCGCCGGCGCCAGCGTCTTCACGTGGCTCTTCCACACACCGGGGTCGCCCTTCCGCCCGGGCGTGCCGGTCATCCAGCTCGACGACGACGCGCGCGAGATCGGCAAGACGTATCCGGTGCGGCTCGGGATCGTCGCCGACCTCCGGGCGAGCCTGCGCGCGCTCGTTGCCGAGCTGGCGACAGGCGCCGGCGCCAGCGAGCGTGCGGCGGCCGCCGCACGGATCACCGCCCTCGGACAGACGCGCGAGGCGCACGCCCGGCGTGTCGCCGCGGAGGCGGACGCGGCGGCGGCGCGAATGCCGATCGCGCCCGCGTTCGTCATGCGCACGCTCGCCGGGCTGCTGCCGCCCGACGCGGTCATCGTCGACGAGTCCGCCTCGTCGCTGCCGCACGTGCTGCGGCATCTGCCGTTCGGACCACAAGCCGAGCTCTTCGGCAGCAAGACGGGCACGCTGGGGTGGGCGATGGGCGCCGCAGTGGGCGTGCAGCTGGCGTGGCCGGAGCGCAACGTCGTGGCGACGCTCGGCGACGGCTCGGTGATGTACGCGCCACAGGCGCTCTGGACGGCGGCCCGCTACGGCCTGCCGGTCACGTACGTCGTCCTGAACAACACGTCGTACGCGATCCTGAAATCCGGGATGGTGACGCTCGGCTTGCCGTCGGCCAAGCGCGGCATCTATCCCGGCATGGACCTCGTGGACCCCGAGATCGACTACCTGGCCCTGGCGCGCTCGATGGGCGTGAAGGCCGCGCGCGTGGACAAGCCGGGCGACCTCCGCGACACGCTCGCCGAGTGCCTGGCCCACCGGGGCCCCGCGCTCGTGGACGTGGCCATCGAGCGGTCCTTCGAGGCGATGCTATGACGCGTCGGGCGTCCGCGGCGCTCGCGCCGAGAGCGCCTTCAGCCCCTCGAGATCACCCGCGGCCAGCCGCTGGTGCAGCAGGCCGCCTTCCTTCCACGCCTGGCACGTGTTCACGAACCACGTCTCGCCCGCGCTCTTCGGGATCTCCTCGTACTCCCGAAACGCGGGACCGGCGGCCTGCCGCACCACCGGCGCCATCGCCTGGATCAGCGCCGTCAGATGCGCGCAGCCGAGCTGCCGACCGAAGCGCTCGTTCACGGCGCGCGTGAAGCCGCGCGCGATCGACAGGCCGACGAGCTGCTGCAGCGGCTCGACGGCGTCGGGGCACAGCGAGTAGGGATGCGACGCCATGTCGGCGGTGACGGCAGTGATGACGAGGTCAGGGTGGCGGACGCAGAGCGTGACGCGCATGTCGTGGATGATCGAGCCGTTGGCGGCGCCGAACCAGCCGACGCCTGGCCCCTGCGGGCGCTGATCGATCAGGCGGCCCGTGACGTCGAGGAGCTCGGCGCCCGCGCGACGCGCCTCCATCGTCAGCGTCCGGACGTGCACCGGCTCGGTCGCGTCGCTCATCCGCCCCGGATCTCCTGCAGCGCCGCGAGCATCTCGTCGTGGATCAGGCCGTTGCTGGCGAGGAGCGTCGGCGCGCCGACATCCAGCGCGCGGCCGTCGAGCCCGGTGACGCGGCCGCCCGCCTCCTCGACGAGCACGGCGCCGGCGGCGACGTCCCAGGGTCCGAGGCGCAACTCCCAGAATGCGTCGAACCGGCCACAGGCGACGTAGGCCAGATCGATGGCGGCCGAGCCGAGCCGGCGCACCGCCCGGGCGCGGAGACTGAACGCCGCGTACTCTCGGAGATTGGTGTCGGCCGTCTCGCGGATATTGTAGGGAAAGCCCGTCACGAGCAGGCTCGCGCCCACCGACGGCGCCACCGAGACCTTGATGGGCGCGTCGTTGAGGGTCGCCCCGCCGCCACGCTCGCCGACGAACATCTCGTCGCGCGACGGATCGTACACGACGCCGAGCACGAGGCGCCGCGCGCTCTCGAGCGCGATCGACACGCCGAAGATCGGCAGGCCGTGGGCATAGTTGGTGGTGCCGTCGAGGGGATCGACGAGCCAGCGGCGGTCGGAGCGGCCGGCGGCGGCGCCCAGCTCCTCGGCGAGGATGCCGTCGTCGGGGAACACGCCGCGCAACCGCTCGAGGATCAGCGCTTCGGCGCGCTGATCCATCTCCGTGACGAGATTGGTGGGAGTGCCCTTGTACGCGATGCGCCGGGCGCCGGCAAGCTCGTCGCGCAGGAGGCGGCCCGCCGCCCGCGCGGCGTCGACGGCCACGCGGCGCTCGAGCGATGCCATGCTGCGCCGACTCTATCACACGCTCGCTTGACAACCAACGCACGGTCCCGGAGCATGACGGTGAATGTCTGACGTCGCCCGGCGCAAGCGGATGCTGAGCACGCTCGGCGCCCGCCGCCGGCGCGTGCCCCGCGTTCGACCGGGCACGCTGCCCGGCACGCTCGTCGCGTCCGACGCGCCCACTCCCAGTCGCGTCTCCGTGCTCACCTGGACGCGCACGACCGCGAGCTACGACGAGGTCCCGAGCGTCGAGGCGGCGCTCGCGAAGATCGCGCCGGGCTCCATCACGTGGATCAACATCGACGGTCTCGGCGACGTCGGGGCGCTGGCGAAGCTCGGCGAGCACTTCGGCCTCCATCCGCTGGCGCTGGAGGACGTGCTGAACGTGCCGCAGCGCCCGAAAGTCGAGCGCTACGACAAGCACATGTTCGTCGTCATGCGCACGATGCGGCTGGCCGACGGCGCCATGCTCGAGGAGCAGGTGAGCCTCTTCTTCGGCCCCGACTGGCTGATCACCGTGCAGGAGCGGCCGGACGGCGATTGCTTCGGCGCGGTCCGCGATGCGATCCGCGCCGGCCGCGGGCGCGCGCGCGAGAGCGCCGCCGACTACGCCGCCTACCTCATGCTCGACGGGGTGGTGGACGCCTACTTCCCCGTGATCGAGCATTTCGGCGAGCGCATGCAGACGCTCGAGACCGCCGCGCTGGAGGATCCCGGCGAGGAGGTCCTCGTGCACATGCAGCGACTGCGACACGAGCTGCTCGCGCTCCGCCGCGCCGTGTGGCCCATGCGCGAGGAGATCGGCATCCTGCTCCGCGACGAATCGCCGCTCGTGGGCGCCGACACGCGTATCTTCCTGCGCGACGTGTACGACCATGCCGTCCAGGCGCTCGAGATCGTCGAGTCGCTGCGGGAGACAGCGGTGTCGGTGATGGAGGTCTACCTTTCCGTGCAAAACCAGCACCTCAACGAGACCATGAAGGTGCTCACCATCATCGCCACCCTGTTCATCCCGCTCACCTTCATCGCCTCGATCTACGGGATGAACTTCCGCCACATGCCGGAGCTCGAGTGGCGGTACGGCTACGCGTGGGCGCTCGGCCTCATGGGCGTCACCGCGGTCGGGCTGATCGCCTACTTCCGGCGGAAGGGCTGGTGGTGATGCGGATCGCGGTGGTCGGGGCGGGCGGCGTGGGCGGTTATTTCGGCGCCAAGCTCGCGCGCGCCGGTGAGTCCGTCGTCATGCTGGCCCGCGGCGCGCACCTCGACGCGATCCGTCGCGACGGCCTGCGCGTGCGCTCCGCGCCGGAAGGTGAGAGCCTGGCGAAGGTCGAGGCGCTGGAGTCGTTCGCCGGCCAGCCGCCGGTCGACATGGCCCTCTTCTGCGTGAAGTCCTTCGACACGCGGAGCGCCGCCGAGGCGCTGCGGCCCGTCGTCGGCCCCTCGACCGGCGTCGTCTCGCTCCAGAACGGCGTGGACAACGAGGACATCATCGACGAGGTGCTGGGCCGTGGGGTCGCGCTCGGCGGCGCCGCCTACGTCTTCGCCGGCATCGAGGCGCCGGGCGTGATCCGCCACACGTTCGCGGGCCGCATCGTGTTCGGCGAGCTGGACGGTCGCGTCAGCGACCGCGCCACCCGGCTGCGCGACGCGCTGGCGCGGGCCGGTGTGCCGGTGGAGCTGAGCGGCGATATCCGCCGCGTCCTCTGGGAGAAATACCTGCTGATCAGCGCGCAGGCGGGGATGACGGCGCTCACGCGCTGTCCGGTGGGCGTGCTGCGCGAGACGCCCGAGTCGTGGCGCATGTACCGGCGCATCATGGAAGAGCTGGCGGCGCTGGCGCGCGCGGCCGGCGTCGGTCTGCCGGACGACGTGGTCGACACGGTGATGAAGCAGGCGAGCACCGTGGCGCCGGGCGCGTACTCCTCGCTGCACGACGACCTCATCCAGGGCAAGCGCCTCGAGCTCGAGGCCCTTCACGGTCATGCCGTGCGCCTCGGTGAGCGGCACGGCGTGCCGACGCCGATGGTCCTCGCCGTCTACGCCGCGCTGAAGCCGCACGTCGCGGGGAGGCGCGGCTGAGAGGACCCGCGCGCGCCGTCCTGCGCTACGCGTCGCGATACCGGGCTCGCTATGCGGTGGGCATGATGTGCCTGCTGGCGGCGACCGGCTTCTCGCTGGCCATCCCGTGGACGGTGAAGCACGCCATCGACGCCCTCGAGAGCGCGAGCGGCCCCGTCGGAGGGTACGTCGGGCTCATCCTCGTCCTCGCCGCCGCCAACGGGGTGACCCGTCTCGCCTCGCGCTTCGCCATCATCGGCGCCGGTCAGCGAGTGGAGGCCGACCTGCGCGAAGCCCTCTACGCGGCGTTCCAGTCGTTCCCGCCGGCGTTCTACAGCGGGCACTCGACGGGGGAGCTGATGACGCGCGCCTCGAGCGACGTGAGCGCGGTGCGGAGCCTTCTGGGCTTCGGCGTGATCGGGCTGGTGGCGACGGCGCTGGCCTTCGTGGGCGCCGTGGCCGCCATGCTCGTGGTCGATCCCTGGCTCACGCTGTGCGCGATGGCCCCGTTGCCCGTGCTGGTCGCGCTGGCCCGGCGCTTCAACGCCCAGGTCAACACGCGGACCGAGGCCATGCAGGAGCAGCTCGGCGTGCTGTCCGGACGCGTGCAGGAGACGCTTGCCGGCATGGCCGTCGTCCGCGCGTACACGCTCGAGCCGCGGATGGCCGCGGCCTTCGCCCGAGAGAACCGCGCGCTGCTCGCCCGGAGCGTCGCCCTCGCTGCCATCCAGGCGCGCTTCACGCCGCTGATGTCGCTCATCGCCGGCGTCGGCGTGCTCATCGTGCTGTGGGTCGGCGGCCTCAGCGTCAGCCAGGGGCGGATCACGCTCGGTGACCTCGTGGCCTTCAACGGCTACCTGGCGTACCTGGCGTGGCCGACCATCGCGCTCGGCCTGACGCTGTCCGTCGTGCGGCGCGGGCTCACGTCGATGACGCGCATCCAGGAGATCGTCGAGGCGCAGCGGCCGCCGGAGCGCGCCGCGACGCCGCTCGGCGAGCCGCCGTCGATTCGCTTCGCGAGTCTGACCTTCGCCTATCCCGGACGTGACCCCGTCCTCCGCGACGTGACGTTCGACGTCGCGCCCGGCGAGGTGGTGGCCGTGGTCGGCCCCACGGGAAGCGGCAAGAGCACGCTCGGTCTGCTGCTCTCACGCCTCTGGGACCCGCCGCCGGGCACCGTGTTCGTCGCCGGCCACGACGTCACGCGGCTGTCGCTCGGCACGCTGCGCTCGACCGTGGGGTGGGTGCCGCAGGAGGCGTTTCTGTTCTCGCGCTCGATCGAGGACAACCTCACGCTCGGGCGCGACGGGATCCCGCCCGACGCGGTGCGCGCGTCGGCGGCGGAGGCGGCCGTCGACGACGAGGTCGAAAAATTCCCGGAGGGCTACCGCACGGTCGTGGGCGAGCGCGGACTCACGGTGTCCGGCGGCCAGCGGCAGCGTCTGGCGCTCGCGCGCGCGCTCGCCGGTGCGCCGCGCCTGCTCGTGCTCGACGACGTCTTCGCGAGCGTCGACGCCGCCACCGAGGACCACGTCATCAAGACGCTGCGCGCCTCCGACCGCACGCTGCTCGTCATCACGCACCGGCTCCGCGTGGCGCAGGTCGCCGATCGCGTGATCGTGCTCGAGACCGGGCGCGTCGTCGAGCGCGGCACGCACGCCGAGCTGCTGACGCGCGGTGGGCTCTACGCGCGCCTATGGCGGATGCAGCAGCTGGAGGCGGAGATCGCCGGTGCATGAGCTGAGCGATCAGGACGACGTCCTCGGACGGGCGTTCGACCGGCGGCTGGCCGCCCGCCTCTGGGCGGCGGCGCGGCGGCATCACGGGCTGGTGGCGGCCGCCCTCGCGCTCTTCCCGCTCATCGCCGCCGCCGAGCTGGCCCAGCCGTATCTGCTGAAGGTGGCGATCGACGAGCACATCTTGACGGCGGACTGGTGGGGTCTCGCCCTCACCGCCGGTCTGTACGCGCTGACGCTGGCCCTGCTGTACGGGCTCCGGATGGCGGAGGCGTACCTGATGGCCGTGGCCGGACAGCGCGTGACGCACGACCTGCGCGCCACGCTGTTCGAGCACGTGCTGCGCCTCGAAGCGGCGTTCTTCGACCGGAATCCGGTCGGTCGTCTGATGACGCGCGTCCTCAACGACGTGGAAGCGGTGAGCGAGGCGTTCACGAGCGGACTGCTCTCGATCGCGGCCGACGTGATCACGCTCACGGGCGTGGTCGTCATCATGCTGTGGATGGACTGGCGGCTGGCGCTGGTAACATTCGCCATCGTGCCGCTGCTGGCGGCGGCGGCCGCCTACTTCCGTCTGCGGGCTCGCGACGCGTACCGCCATGTCCGCCGGCGGCTGGCCGTGCTGAACGGCTTTCTCCAGGAATCGCTGCAGGGGATGACGGTCATTCAGCTCTTCGCGCGGGAGCGGCAGGAGCTCGCCGCGTTCCGGCGGCTGAATCGCGACTACCGGCGCGCGATGTTCGGCTCCACCGTGTTCGAGGCCTCGCTCTACGCCTCGGTGGAGGCGCTCGGCTCGGTCGCGCTGGCGCTGCTCATCTGGTACGGCGGCGGACAGATCCTGAACGGCGCGCTGACCTTCGGCGCCCTCGTCGCGTTCATTCAGTACACCAACCGCTTCTTCCTCCCCATCCGCGACCTCGGTGCGAAATACACGGTGATGCAGGCGGCCATGGCCTCCGCCGAACGCATCTTTGCCCTCCTCGACCGCCCCCCCGCGATCGTCTCCCCGACCGGAGGCGTCGAGACCGGAAACGACAGTCGCAGGGCCAGACACCACAGTCGCGGCGCCGAACGTCACAGTCCCGGCACCGAACACCACAGTCGGGGGAGCGGAGCCACGACCATCTCGAACAGCCCACCCACGCCCATACCCGAGCACACGGCCCCCGCTACGACAATCACAACGTCGCGCGTCCCGGCCGTCGAGTTCGATTCCGTCCACTTCGCGTACCAGGCCGGCGCGCCCGTGCTCCGCGGCCTCTCGTTTCGCGTCGCCCACGGCGAGCACGTCGCCGTCGTCGGCGCCACCGGCGAGGGCAAGAGCACGTGCGCCAGGCTGCTCACGCGCGCCTACGACGTCACCGGAGGCCGCGTGCTGGTGAGCGGCGTCGACGTGCGGGAGTGGGACGTGACGCGGCTGCGCCGCCACGTCGGCACCGTGTTCCAGGACACGGTGCTCTTCACCGGTAGCGTGGCCGACAATCTGCGCGTGAACGGCGGGGATGACCGGACGGCGGCGCTGGCCGCGCTGGACGCGGCCCACGCGGCGGCGTTCGTCGCCGCGCTGCCGGCCGGCCTCGACGAGCCGCTCGGCGAGCGCGGCATGAAGATCTCGTACGGACAGCGTCAGCTGCTGGCGATCGCGCGAGCCCTCGTGTACAATCCCCCGGTCCTCGTTCTCGACGAGGCGACGTCGAGCGTCGATCCGGAGTCCGAATGGCTAATTCGCGAGGGCATGAAGCGCCTGCTGGCCGGCCGGACCAGTGTCACCATCGCCCACCGGCTCTCCACGATCCAGCACGCCGATCGCATCATCGTGCTCCACCGCGGGCGCGTGCACGAGGAGGGCTCGCACGCGGAGCTGGTGCGTCGCGGCGGCCTCTACGCGCGGCTGCGGGAGCTGGGGCAGGGCGTCGGAGCGAGCTGAGGTTTCGGACGGCGGTGTATCGTCTCGTCCGACGTGTGCCGCGCGGCTCGGTCGTGACGTACGGCCAGATCGCGATGATGATCGGCGCCCCGCGCTCCGCGCGCGCCGTGGGAGGCGCCATGCAACGCTGTCCCGATGATGTGCCGTGGCATCGCGTGGTGAACGCGCAGGGCGGCATCAGCCGGCGCCGGCGGCTCGGCTCGGTCCTGACCCAGCGCATCCGGCTCGAGCAAGAGAACGTTCCGATGCGACGCGGACGGGTGCTGCTCGATCGATGCCGCTGGGAGAGATGAGGGCCTCATGAGCCCGGGAGCCACGCGATGCGGCTGGCGCTGACCCTCAACTATTCGGGCGCGAGCGTCGCGCTCGACATGGACAAGGTGCTGGAGGCCGAGCGCCTCGGCTACACGTCGGTGTGGACGGCGGAAGCGTACGGCTCGGACGCGGTGACGCCGGCGGCGTGGATCGCCGCGCGAACCACCCGGATCCACGTCGGCACCGGCATCATGCAGATCCCCGCCCGCACACCGGCGATGACGGCGATGACGGCCATGACCCTCGACGCGCTGTCCGGCGGCCGGTTCCGCCTCGGCCTCGGCGTGTCGGGACCGCAGGTGGTGGAGGGCTGGCACGGTCAGCCGTTCGGCAAGCCGCTCACGAAGACGCGGGAGTACGTCGACATCGTTCGTGCGATCCTTCGGCGCGAGAAGCCGGTGGAGTTCCGCGGCGAGTACTACCAGATCCCGTACGCCGGCCCCGAGGCCACCGGGCTCGGCAAGCCGCTGAAGTCGATCCTCCACGGTCGCGCGACCCTGCCGATCTACCTCGCGGCCGTGGGTCCGAAGAACGTCGCGCTGGCGGCCGAGATCGCCGACGGCTGGATCCCCGTGTTCTTTTCCGCGCGGCGCGGCGCGATGTTCCGCGAGTGGCTGACCGCGGGATTCGAGCGGAGCGGGCGTCCGCGCGAGCACTTCGACGTGATGCCGATGGTGCCGGTCGTCGTCGGCGCCGATGTGGCCGCCTGTCGCGCGGTCGTGAAGCCCCGGATCGCCCTGTACGTCGGCGGCATGGGCGCGCGCGGCCGGAACTTCTACAACGATATCGCCTGCCGCTATGGCTACGAGGGGCCCGCGAAGACGATTCAAGATCTCTACCTCGGCGGCAAGAAGGCCGAGGCGGAGGCGGCGGTGCCCGACGAGCTCGTCGACGAGGTTGCGCTCTGCGGTCCGCGCGAGCGGATCCGCGAGCGGCTCGCGGAGTGGAAGACCTCGGGTGTCACGACGCTGATGATCGTCGGCGACGCCGAGGCCGTGCGCACGATGGCCGAGCTGACTCTCTAGGAGGACATTCGATGCGACTGCAAGACCGGGTGGCGATCGTGACCGGCGCGGGATCGGGTATCGGCGCGGCAAGTGCGCTCGCCATGGCCGCCGAAGGCGCGCGCGTGCTGGTCGTCGACATCAACGAGACCGGCGCGAAATCCACGGTGGCCGCGATCGAGCGCGACCGCGGCACCGCCATGGCGCTCGCGGCCGACGTCACGCGCGCCGCCGACACCGAGGCCATGGTCCAGCGCGCGGTGGCGGTCTGGGGCCGCCTCGACGTGTTCTTCGCCAACGCGGGCACTCCGCAGTGGAAGACGGATGTCGAGCAGGTGGAGGAGAGCGTCTACGACCGGATCTTCGACGTGAACGTGAAGGGCGTGTTCCTCGGCGCCAAGTACGCGCTGCCCGTGATGAAGCAGCAGAAGCGCGGCGTGTTCCTGGTGACCGCATCGACGGCCGGCATCCGGCCGCGTCCGGGCGGCCAGGTGTACGCGGCCTCCAAGGGCGCCGTCATCACGCTGACGAAGGCGCTGGCACTGGAGGTCGCCCCGCACGGCGTCCGCGTCGTCGCCATCTGCCCGGTGGCCACGCACACGCCGATGCTGCCGACGTTCATGGGCAAGCAGCAGGTGGACGCCGAAGGCCTCGCGCGCTACGAGGCCACGGTGCCGCTCGGTCGCCTGAACCAGCCCGAGGACATCGCGCGGGCGGCGGTGTTCCTCGCCTCCGACGACGCGGCGATGATCACGGGGAGCACGATCGAGGTCGACGGCGGGCGCTGCATCTAGATGCGCGTCATGCCGCTGGCCGCCGAGTCGCTCGGCGTCCGGTCGATGGCGACGTACGTCGAGGTCGGTGATACCGCGATCCTGATCGATCCGGGCGCGACGCTGGCGCCCGCACGCTACGGACTGCCGCCAGCCGAGGCGGAGTGGGAGGCGCTGCGGCGCGCCAACGATCGCATCTCGGCGTACGCCGCTCGCGCGGGCCTCGTCTTCGTGAGCCACTACCACGAGGATCACTATCGGTCCGACCCGGCGACCTATGCGGGCAAGGCCGTGGTGGCCAAGGAGCCGCGCCGCATGGTCGGCGGGCAGCAGAGCCGTCGCGGCATTGCGCTGTGGACGTCGCTTGACGCGGTAGCCAGGCTGCAACCCGCCGACGGCTGGCGGCGACGTGAGGCGCACATGGAGCTGTCGGTCTCGCCGCCGCTGCCGCACGGCGTGGAAGGCACGCCGCTCGGCTACGTGGTGGCGCTCACCGTGGTCGACGTCGCGGAGCGCGAGCGGTTCGTGTTCGCCTCCGACGTGCAGGGCCCACTGTCCGCGGTGGCCGTCGGCTGGCTCATCCAGCAGCGCCCCACGCTCGTGTATCTCTCGGGCCCGCCGTCCTACATCGAGCGCGACCTGCCGGCCGGCGCCGTCGACCGCGGCATCGAGCATCTGCTCCGCGTGATCGACGCCACCGGCTGCCGCGTCATCATGGATCATCACGCGCTGCGCGACCCCGGCTTCTCGGCACGCTTCGAGCGCCTGTGGAGCACGGGGCGTGTGATGACGGCGGCCGCGCATCTCGGCGTCGAGGCCATGCCGCTCGAGGCTCGACGCCGCGCGCTCTGGGGCGGTGTCCGCAAGGCGCCCGTTGCCGCGCAGCGGCCGGGTGCTATGATCGCTCGCACACCGCGTACGTTCGTGAAAAGGGGGAACGCCGAGTGACAGACACCAAGACGCTCAACGTCGGCGACCAGGCCCCGAGCTTCACGCTGAAGACC
>Ga0209382_10002362_pt1 | contig 27639 bp, 19 predicted proteins | sample SoiMetdeltSBSDD5_FD_187599 | JGI IMG/M metagenome (GOLD analysis project Ga0209382, IMG submission 187599) | Bulk soil microbial communities from a Populus tree surrounding site in Tennessee, USA - Soil MetaG P. deltoides SBSDD5 (SPAdes) (version 2) | ecosystem: Environmental > Terrestrial >... | reverse complement strand
GCGATCTCGCGCCGGAACACCACGTTCGCCGCCCCCTCCGCGCCCATCACCGCGATCTCGTTGGTGGGCCAGGCGAGCGAGAGGTCCGCGCCGATCGACCGCGAGTCCATCACGATGTACGCGCCGCCGTAGGCCTTGCGCAGGATCACCTGCACCCGCGGCACCGTCGCGTTGCAGTAGGCGTACAGCAGCTTGGCGCCGTGCCGGATGATCCCACCGTGCTCCTGCTCGGTGCCGGGCAGGAAGCCGGGCACGTCCACGAGCGTCACCAGCGGGATGCTGAACGCGTCGCACAGCTGGACGAACCGGGCGGCCTTCTCCGACGCGTGGATGTCCAGCACGCCGGCCAGCACCGCCGGCTGGTTGGCCACGACGCCGGCCACGTGGCCGTCCAGCCTGGCCAGCCCGCAGATGATGTTCCTCGCCCAGCCGGCCTGCACCTCGAACAGGTCGCCGTTGTCGACGATGTCCTCGATCACCGCGCGCATGTCGTAGGAGCACTTCGGGTCGGCCGGCACCAGGTCGGCGAGCCGGTCGTTGCGACGGTCGGCCGGGTCGGTGGCGGTCGCCACCGGCGGTAGCTCGCGGTTGTTGGACGGCAGCAGCGACAGCAGGTGCCGGACGTCCTCCAGGCACTCGGCCTCGCCGTCGTAGACGAACGAGCCGGAGCCGGAGACCGTGCCGTGCACCCCGGCGCCGCCGAGCCGGTCGTGGGTCACGGTCTCGCCGGTCACCGACGCCACCACGTCCGGGCCGGTGATGTACATCTGCGCGATGTCACGCACCATGAACACGAAGTCGGTGAGCGCCGGCGAGTAGGCCGCCCCGCCGGCGCACGGCCCGAGCATCACGCTGATCTGCGGGATCACCCCGGACGCCCGCACGTTGCGGCGGAAGATGCCGCCGTAGCCGGCCAGCGCCGTGACGCCCTCCTGGATCCGGGCGCCGGCCCCGTCGTTGAGGCTCACCAGCGGCGCGCCGGTGGACTCCGCCAGGTCCATCACCTTGTGGATCTTCGCGGCGTGCGCCTCGCCGAGGGAGCCGCCGAAGATCCGGAAGTCGTGCGCGTACGCGAACACGGTGCGGCCGAACACCTCGCCCCACCCGGTGACCACGCCGTCGGTGTGCGGGCGCCGGTCCTCCAGACCGAACCCGCTGGCCCGGTGCCGCCGCAGCTGCTCGATCTCGCGGAACGTGCCGCCGTCGAACAGCAGGTCCAGCCGCTCGCGGACGGTCAGCTTGCCCCGCTCGCGCTGCTGCCGGGTGGCGCGCGGCGACGGGCCCTCGCGCGCCGCCTCCTTGACCGCGTACAGCTCGGTCACGCGGGCGCGCGCGTCGGCGTGCGGCGGCGGCGCGAAGGCCGCGGCCGCGCCATCTATTGCGGACATGGCTCACCTGCTCGACCGGAGTTCTCACCAGGAACCGCGCACCTAAAGGTGGCGGCCAGATGAATGTCACGTACCTTGTTTCATTGAAACGGTTGCCGCGCGGCTCGCGCCACCGAAAACAACCCCGAAAACGCCGTACGGGCACCCCTATTTTCCGTCAGGCCGGCTCGGCAATACCGAGCTCGACGCGACCGGAAAGGTCGGAACGCCCGCTCACGTTGAGCTTGCGGTATATGCGGGTCAGGTGCTGCTCGACCGTGCTGACCGTGATGAACAGGGCCTGCGCCACCTCGCGGTTGGTGCGCCCACGAGCGACCAGCGACGCGACCCGCCGCTCGGCGTCGCTCAACACCGCGCCGGCGTTCCCGCTGCCGTTCCCGCCGCCGGCGCCGTTCCCGTTCCCGTTCCCGTTCCCGGTGACGTTCCCGTTCCCGGTGACGTTCCCGATGAAGTTCCCGACGCCGTTCCCGACGCCGATCCCGATGACGTTGCCTGGCGGCTCGGCGGTGGCCGGCCGGGTCCTACCCGGCTGCCCCAGCAGCGCCCGGACCAGCGGCTCCGCCTGGCACTCCTCGGCCAGCTGCAAAGCCTGCTGGGCCAGCGCGCCGGCCCGGCCGGCCTCGCCGAGCGCCCCGTGCGCGCGGCTCAGGTCGGCCAGCGTCCTGGCCAGCTCCAGCCGGTCGCCGGTGGCCCGCAGCGCCTCCGCCGCCTGCCAGAGCAGCCGCGGCCGCTGGGCCACCTCGCCGGTCGCGGCGAGCACTCGCAGCGACATGGCGTACGCGCGGGACGGCCCGGCCCCGGCGCGGGACAGCTGCTCCTCGGCCAGGCGCCGGGCCGGCTCCCGGTCGCCGAGGCGCAGGTGCGCCGCCGCCGCCGCGGTACGCCACGGCACCAGCGCCGGCAGGTCGATGCCCCACCCACCCAGCTGCTCACCGCAGGCGAGGAAATCCGCCAGCGCGGCCCGCGGCCGCTGCGCCGCCAGCTGGTGTCGTCCGCGTGCGTGCTGGTAGAGCACGCCGTACCTGGTCCGCGCCATGGCCGCCGGCACCGGCTGGTCCAGCCGCTGCGCGGCCTGGCCGGTGCGGCCCATGGCGGTCAGCGCGAGCACCAGGGTGGCCAGCGGCGCGCCGATGGCGACACCCCAGCTGCGGGGCGACATGTGGCTCAGCGCGGCCAGCGCCAGTCGTTCGGCGGCCGGCGCCGCGCCCCGCCGCAGCGCGATCTCGGCCTGCACCGCGGCCAGCCGCGCCCGCCACATCGACGCCCCGCGCGCGGAGGCCTGCTCGATCATGGCGCCGCACCACGACGCGGCCTTGTTCGTCCGGTCCGCGTAGACGAGGGCGAGCAGCGCCGACTCGATGGCGTCGAGGCTGTCGTCGTCCAGGTGCGCGGCCCGCAGCAGCTGCTCGGCGGCGGCGACGGTGCCACCGCCGGCATCCCCGGTGAGGGAGTCGGTCAGCAGGCCGGCCGCCGCCGTGGCCGGCAGCCACTCGCCGGTGATCAGCAGCCGGGCCGCCGCGTCCGGGCACGAGCCGTCCTCGATGACGCCGGCGTGCGTGAGCACCTCGGTCGCCGCGCCCACCCTGCCGTGCCACAGCAGCGCCCTGACCAGGCACGGGGCATCCCCGGCCGGGAGGTGCCCGGCCAGCGCCGCGGTCGTCAGCGGGGCCAGGTGCCTGGCGGCGGCCGCCGGGTTCACCCGCCGCTGGATGCGGGAGAGCTGCATGGTCACCGCGGCGCGCTGCGCCTCGTCGGCACACGCCTGGGTGGCCAGCTCGAGGCACTCGACGGCGAAGTCCACGTCGTCGCCCCGGCGGGCCAGCTCGGCCGCCTCCTGGAGCACCGGCAGCACCCACTCGTCGCCGGTGTGCCCCGCCGCCACCAGGTGCCTGGCGACGGCCGTCGCCGTGGCGCCCTCGTCGTGCCGCAGCCGGGCGATCCGCCGGTGCCCGTCGCGGCGGTCCCGCTCGGACAGGCTGTCCAGCACCGCCCGCGCGGCCGCGGGGTGGCGGAACCAGCCGACCGCCAGCAGCCCGGCATCCTGCAGCCCGCGGATGGCCCTGGCCGCCGCCGCCGCGTCCACGTCGAGCAGCCTGGCCAGGAACGCCGAGGAGGTGGCCTCACCGAGCAGCGCCAGCCCGCGCACCGCGGCCAGCGTGGTCGGCCCGACGCGGTGCACGCAGGACATCACCGCCTGCGCGAACGCGTCGCCCACCAGCAGCCCGCTGCTGGTCCGGCTGGACGGGTCGGGGCTGGCCGGCCGCTGGTCCGCGAGCAGCGCTCTGACCAGCAACGGGTTGCCCCCGCTGGCCGAGGTCAGCGCCGCGGCGGCCGCCGCGTCCAGCCGCCGCCCGGCCAGCCGCGCGACCCCGCGGGCCGAGAGCCGGCCGAGCCGGATCCATTCGCAGCGCGGCTCCCGCAGCAGCTCGGTCCGGAACAGCGGGTTGGACCGGTGGGCGTGCTCGGACTCGGCCAGCAGCACCAGCACCCGCGACGAGGACAGCTGGCGTACGACGTACAGCAGCCACCGCAACGACGCCGGGTCGGCGTGGTGCACGTCGTCCACCGTCAGCAGCACCGGGGCGCCCGCGGCCAGGTCCCGCAGCGCCGCCCACAGCCCGCGCAGCACCCCGCTGCTCACCGGCTCGGCGACCCCGTCAAGCAGGCGCCACACCGGCTCGACGGCCGGCGGCGGCGCCGGCGGCTGCAGGCTCAGGAACAGCTCGCTCACCACGCCGAGCGGCACCGAGCGCTCCGCGCGGACCCCCGTCGCGCACAGCACCACGCCGCCCGACTCGGTCACCCGATCGGCCACCGCACGCAGCAGCGCGGTCTTGCCGGTACCCACCGGGCCGCTCACCACCGCAACTCCGCCGCGCCCCGCCACGCACGCCTCGAACAGCCCGGCGAGCAGGGCCAGCTCCTCATCGCGCTCGAACAGCCGCGTCGCGGCGACGTTCCCGCCAGCCCGCGCGCCCGCCTCCACCAGATCCGCCATCATGCGCGACCACCCCGCGCCAGTGTTGACAACATGGGTGTCTCCCTCCCTCAAACACCGCCCCGGACCGCGCTGCCGCTTTCCAGCGGGGTCCGGGACAGGCTCCGACACACCATGAGCAGCCGTTCGCCACGGAAATACGTACGCGCATCGGCCGACTGACCACCTGCCCACGGCGGACCCCACAGCCGGACCGGCCAGGTCACGGCACGTCGCCAGGCCTTGTCGCCGGATTCGCGGAGGCGACGGCGGCCTGCTCCCAAGCAGGCATTCCAGGTACGGACATATTTCGGCGACCTTGGCTGAGTCGCGCACAACCAACAGCCAGCAGCCAGCAACACGCCGGCTGGAACCAAAACGTCCTCGTCTGGACGATTATCATTATGCCAACCGGCTGGCCCGCCGATAAGTCGTCGTCGACCCTACATCGGGGCCACACCTCGAACGTCACACCTCTGTAACGGAGCGTGACAAAGGACCCCACGCGGATGAGCAATATGCCACCATAGTGGCGTCTTTCGCCGCTGCACCTCATCGAATTCACTGAAACGGCAGCCAGCGACCAGGAGACGACCATGAAATCGACTGTGGCGATTCTAGATTGCTACACGGTGGAGCCGAGCGGCCTCGGCGTGCCGCCATATCTGTCCACGTACGTACGCGAGGCGTACTCGGCGCTCTCGACCGCTTATCCGGACTCTCTGGTGCAATACCTGACGATCGACGACGTCCGATGGTGCCTGAATGATGGCAACGCCTACGTAGCGCCACCACTCTCAGATGCGTTGACCTACTCGGCCACCGGCAACCGCGAACACGCGATCAAGATTTTGCACGACGCGGCCATAGTGCTGGTCATTGCGGGTGACGCCGTGCCGTCAGTACACCTGCACGCAAGCAACGGCACGGTCGAAGAGATCGTCCGGGCCTTGGCCTGCGCTCGTGGGCGGCGAGTGTTGTTCGGCCCCCTTGCAACGTACGCGCTTGCCGCGCCAGGCACCTACGCCGGGCTGTTCGACGCGCTGCACACCCACACTGTGACCTCAGAGGACGTCTTGTCTGGCAGCCGATCGGCCGCGCCGTACGCACGGCTACGCACCGATCGACACTCGTACGCCGGCCTGGTGGACCAGCTCACGTGGGAACCGATAGCCGAGATCGAACTGTACCGTGGATGCACCCGCCGGAAGTTCTGCACCTTCTGTAACGAGCCCGTCAAGGCTGGTGTTGTTGACTTCCGCGACGTGGCAGACGTGCTCGATGAGGTAAATCATTTGACAGCCGCCGGTCTACGAAACTTTCGACTCGGCCAGCAGACGTGCTTCTTCTCCTACCAACGACGAGACGTCGCCCAAATCGAGCGGTTGCTGGCCGGTATCCGAGAGTCGTGTACGAACCTCGCCGTCTTGCATATCGACAACGCCGATCCACTCGCGGTTGCTTCACCATCCGGCGCACGCATAGCGAGTCTCATAGCAAAGTACTGCACCGAGGGCAACTGCGCACCTATGGGAATCGAAACTTTTGACCCAATTGTGGTCGAGCGCAACGCGCTGACGTGCAGCCCGGAGATCCTGATGCGGGCCATCGAGCACGTGAACACCGCAGGCGCTGGGCGCGGCCCCGGCGGATTGCCAGTGCTACTACCCGGCCTAAACCTGGTTTACGGCCTACCAGGGGAGACGCACGCGACGCATCTTGCAAACCTAACCTGGCTCGCGCGGATTCTCGACACGGGCATGATGTGCCACCGGACGAATGTTCGCCAAGCACGAGCTTACCCTGGTACGCCGCTAGCGGCGGCCGCACCGGAACCACTGCCTTCAGCCGACCACATGACGACGTGGAAGGCGGACATCGACGAGACGTGGGATCGGCCCATGAAACTTCGCGTGTACCCGAGCGGCCTGCAGGTCAAGAACGTTCACTCATTCTTCGTCACTTCCCGGGGCACGTGGTTTCGACGTCTTGGCTCATACTCCATCCAAATTGTCGAGCCCGATACCGCACTGCCATTATATGTTACGGCGGACCTTACCGTAACCGGCCACGCATCACGTTACATCTTCGGCGGCCGCATTGCGGCCTGAGTCGGCGCGAACCCTGGTCGAGCGTGGCCGGCCGGCCACCGGGTCGACGCCGCGGGTCGGCGTGCTCGTTCCGTGGGCGAACCGGACAGTGGAGGAGGAGCTTCCACAGCTCTGCCGGAGTGCCGCGATCTTCCACTATGCCCGGCTGGTCCCAGAGCACCGGGGTACCGCACTAGATGACCAGTTTCTAGGCGAGCTACGGGCTGCCGTCCCAGGTGCCCTCGAGCAGCTCAAGCAGCTACCACTCGACGGCGTCTTTGTCGCGTGCACGTCGGCCGGGTTCACCGCCACTGATGATGACATCGCGAGCCCGGCGACGGCGTTCGACGCGCTCGTCGCCAGCCTTCTTGAGCTACGTGCGACACATGTCGTGGTACTGACGCCGTACCCCCACACGATGGTCATCCTGGAGGCTGCTGCATTTGCCCGAAACGGCATCCACGTGCTGGGCGGCGCTGGGCTCGGCCGCGACGACCAGTTCTGTGACGTGACGCGCGCAGAAGTCCAGAATCTCGTTCGCGACATACCGCCAACGGTGCTCGCTTCGGCGCACGCACTTGTGCTTTCCTGCACGGCATGGCCGACGATCAACCTGCTCACCGACCTGGAGGAAGAGCTGCAAATCCCAGTCATCTCCTCCAACCTTGCGATGGCCATCCAAGCAAGCAGATTGACGCCGGGGGGACAGACATGACCCGGGGCAAGACAGCAGCTCGGCTGAGCGAAATACTGTCCAGACGCCTGTACAACCTGGTGAACCGAATCGCAAGCCTGCCGGATCTCAAGGTAGCCGTCGAAGCCAATCACGATAACAATCGCTGGTGGCCGAAGACGGTCGATGACCCACGGATACGCATGCTCGTAGCCGGATGGTCGGCGCGGGTGTCGTACTCAATGGTAGACTCCTATGCGCTTGTCGTAAGACAAGCCAGGAATATTGGTTACGACCGAATTACCCGAGCAGGCGACGACGAGATCGCTCGGCTAGTTCGGCCGATTGGCCTGGCGACCGCACGAATCACTTACCTGCGCTCCTTGACGACCTTTCTCGCCCGCATCGAGAGCGAAGGAACCGATCCGCTTGCGGACGACGCCGCAGTCATCATCCAGCGCTTTGCGAAAGACGTAAGGCAAGCATCATTCAAAGTTGCCCAATGTGCTATTCTCTACGCGCGTGGCTATCACTGCGGGATCATACCGGTGGACGATGGGATGGTCAGAAGACTAGCACCAGTGCTCGGTCTCTACTTACCAGCCGGACCGAAGGCGCATGAACATATGCGACGAGAGCTAGAGACCAGCGTAGCTGCTCGCCCCGACGACTATCGCGAACTTGCCCAACAACACCGCTATCGCGTCACGATTCCCGCAGACGTCCCGCCGACGTGGTGGGTCCACCTCATGCTGATCTATTTCAAGCGCCTCTATCTCAACCGGCCGGCTTCGCGCCTGTGCCCGGCGCGACCCGTCTGCAATGCGGTCCTCGACTGTCCACACTCCGACTTCCCATGATGCCGAGGCGCCCATGACACGACTGGCAGTCATCGGCAACATCTCAATCGACATCCGCAACTACGCCGATGGGAAACGCCGCGCCGCCACCGGCGGAGCCGCACTACACATCGCCTTGGCAGCGAGCCGGGCCGGACTTACCGCCAGGCCGGTATCGGTAATCGGCACGGAGCTCATGCGACTGGGCAGCCACCCGCAGCTTGCAACGTTGGACCTGTCTGGCGTGACAGCGCTGCCCGGCCCCTCGGCCACGTTCACCCTGAGCTATGATCACCAGGGCGAACTGGTGGAGCTCAGTGCCGGATACGGCGTTTCCGCCCTGCTCACGGACCACGCCTTGCGGCATCTTTCCAACCAGCAGGACGATGCATACCACATATGTTGCCGGCGACCGCTCGACATAGCCAGGGTGCTGCCCGCCATCGCAAGTAGGCCATTCAGCCTGGACTTTGTCGTGTCGAGCGCCTCGTTGCTTGTTGGGGCAGCCCTTCCATACCTGCCACGGGCTTCCGCCGTATTCGTGAACCTCGCCGAGTACCGCATTCTTGCCAGCCAGATCCCGGTCGAAGATCTGGCTACGGTTGTGGTCTCCGACGGTCCAAGAGCAGTTCGCCTGTTCCACCATGGCATGCAAGTCGAGATGACCATGCCACCGGCCACAACACCTGCCGAACTCGCGGGCGCAGGGGACACGCTGACCGGTTCGTTCCTTGCCCTTCGGGCAATCGGCATGAATGATCCCAGCGCGCTTCGTAAGGCCGTCGAGGCCGCCAGCACGCATACCACTCGCCCGGCCATCCCGCTTCCCGCAACGGAGTGAGGCCTGTGTTCTACGTTGCCCATCGGTTGTTTGCGGCTCACGACAGGATGCTGGCCGCGATGGTGGCGCACCGAATCACCAGACACGGCGGGGCGTCCGTTTTTCTGCCCTTTTTCGATACCAACGAGGAGGATCTCGTACACGACGCCAAGGGCCGCCGCCTTTTCGAGCTGGACTTGGCACAACTCAACGAACTGTCCGGCATGCTTGCGATCCTGCATGGCCCAAGCCTGGATGACGGCGTTTGTATGGAGATCGGCTACGCGGCCGCCCGGGGCATCCCCGTAGTCGCACTCACCACCGACTTCATCACCTATGGCTGGGAAAGTTGTGGTCCATCGTTCCGCTTTCCTGATCCACTTGTCGAGGAGGTCGTCACGGATGTCATGCGCCTTCCCAACCTGGCGCAGCCCGCCAGAAATTCTACGGATGCCCACCTTTCCTATCATCGGCGCAATGCCGACCAGCTCGCGCGCTCCATCGACGTCGCGGTAACCCGGCTTCTCGAGCTCGCCACCGAACCAAGTGCCGCGCCGGTCGCGGTCGGGACCGCAGACCACGTCGCGTTCTGCGAGCCATCGCCGTACTGGCACGACCCGCACTGGCCAAGACTCGTCCAAGCGCTCGAGCTGGATGGGTACCAAACCCTGAAAGCCACTCGCTTCTGCGCTGCCGACCCGGCCACCGCCGCCCGTACTGACTGGGTCTGTGCCGCCCACGCTGGCCTACTGATCGCCGACGTGTCGGGGCCGGAGACGCCGCCGGGCGCGGCGCTCCTGATCGGCGCGTGCACTGCCCGAGGCTGTCGAGTCTTGGCCAGACATCACGCGCTGACCTGGACCTTCGCCAACGGCCGCGAGCCCAACTGGCGAAACCTGATGATTCAGTATGCGGTCCACGATCGGTTTTCGGGTAGCCAGCATCCGACGCTTCCTGGCAACCCGTGAAACGGAACCTGGCTGTTGACACCTACCGGCTGCTGGCCATTGACGGCTGCGACGGCACCGGAAAGTCGACGCTCGCCGCCAGCTTGGGAGCTCAGCACGGATACCGAGCTATTCACTCTCCGCGCACTCCAGAGCACATCGATCTCGTCGCTCGCTACCAGTGCATCTTCGAGAAGCCAGGGCGGGTGGTACTGGACCGGTGCTTCGTGTCCGAGCTGGTCTATGGGCCACTACGGCATGGTGGATCGCGCCTGTCCTGGGCAGACGCCGTGGCGCTCAGCAGGCGGCTTGCCGAGCGGAGCGGGGCCCTTCTCCACCTGACGGGCTCTCCGGCGACTATCCGAGACCGCCTCATCAAACGGGGAGACACCGACCCGCCGTCGCAGTCAGAGATCGCCCGGCTCGTTGCTGCCTACCAGCAGATATTCGACGCGCTCCGGCCACACGCACCGGTGATCTCCATGGATATCAGTGTGATGCCCCCGCCTGGAGGGTGATTGGTTCCGTCCGCCGGACGAAGCTAGATCATGACCTGTAAGCTGCGCGGCCGGTTGACCACATCTGCGGAGGAACCTTGGAGATCCGGGCGGCCCAGGAGATGGCCTGGCACAACAAGCGGGACAAAGGCTTCAACATGAATGATGTTCCGTTGGAGTTCGGGCTGCTCACGGCCGAGGTCGGCGAGGCGTTCACTGCTTGGCGCAAGCGGTTGGATGATTTTGGCGAGGAACTCGCGGACATCGCAATCTATCTCCTGGCAATTGCCGAGATGAATGGTATCGACCTGGACACCGAGGTAAGGAAGAAGATCGAGAAGAACGCGGCTCGGACGTACGAACGAACCACCGACGGTACACTCACGCGCGTGGATGAACCCGAATGCCCAGGGGCTCCCGGCCAGGGCTGTGCCAATGGCCCAGGGCTCCCGGCCGGCCAATACCATTCTCCCGCCGGGACCCTGGGCCGAACATCTCAGTAAAGGACGTCACGAACAGACGCCGTCAGCACGCGCCAATCGTCGGCGGCACGTAGAGCAGCAGGTTCGGTGTGCCGGCCGGATTGCCCGCGATCGCGCCCGGGGTTGCCATGCAGCGCAGCCACGCGGCCACCTGGGCCGGTGTCGCCGACGGGTTCACCTGCAGGTACATCGCGGCCGCGCCGGACACGTGCGGCGTGGACATGGACGTCCCTGACGTCGTGTAGCTCGCATTGTCGCCGGTGTGCCAGGCGGATGTGATGTCCTGCCCGGGGGCATACAGGTCCACGCACGTGCCGTAGTTGGGCCACCATGGACGGTTGTCATCGCGGTCGGAGGCGGTGACCGTGACCGCGTCCGGCACCCTGGCCGGCGAGTAGTTGCAGGCCGGCCGGTTCTCGTTGCCGGCACCGACGACGTAGGTTATTCGCTGCGCGATCGAATTGTTCACCGCGGTGTCGATCGTGGTGCTGCCGGCGACCCGCAGGCTCATGTTCGCCACGGCCGGCTTGACGGCATTCGCGGTGACCCAGTTGATGGCGTCCACGATTGATGCCGTGGTGCCGGACCCGTCGCAGTGCACCGCCTTCACGGCGACCAGCCGTGCATTCTTGGCGACGCCGTAGTCCCAGCCGCCGATCGTGCCGGCGACGTGCGTGCCGTGGCCGTTGCAGTCGGTGTCATTTCCGTCGCCGGTGGTGTTGGTGCCCCACGTCGCGAGGCCGACGTACGGCCAGTTGAACGAGCTGTGCGTGGTACGGATTCCGGTGTCGATGACGTAGACGCGTACGCTGGTCACCGGGCGCACCGGGTAGACGTACAGCCCGTCCAGCGGCAGGGTGCGCTGGTCGATGCGGTCCAGGCCCCAGGACGGCGGGCTGAGCTGGGTGCCTTGCAGCCGCGCCACGGCGTCCTGCTCGACGTAGGCGACCCGGGGGTCGGCGGCCATCCGGCCGGCCTGGGCCGCGCTCATCCTGGCCGCGAACCCGCGCACCGCGTGCTGCCACACGGCCCCGACCTCGCCGCCGTACCGGCCGGTGAGCGACCGGGCCGCGTCCGGGACCCCCGGCGCCGCGGTGGCGCGGTCGTCGAGCACGACCAGGTAGCTGCCTGGCACCGCGGACTCCGCCGCGGCGAGCACCACGCCCGGCCCGGCGGACGCCGCCGGTGCCAAGCCAATCGATCCGGCAGCCAGCACGGTAACCGCGCAACTCGTCATTAACACGCCGATCCGGCGTCGCCGGGCAGCGCGAATGGGATGTCTCACAATGCCTCCGATTGTCGGGAGCCATTTCAAATGGCGGATGCGATCGTGCTATCCGCCGCCGGAACCGGTAGGCTTTTCGACCAATTTCGACCAAACTCGGCGGGCGGTCCGGACACCGCGCGTTACCGTGGGTGAGGAGATGGCGCGCGAGCAGGATCGGACGAGCGGGCCCCCCGGCCCGCACGGCGTGCGCACGTTCGACGAGCTGGTCGCCCGGCTGGGGCGGCTGCGTGCCTGGTCGGGGCTGGGCTACCACGAGGTCCACCGGAGGGCGGTCGCCGTGCGCCGGCGCCGCGGCATCCCGGCCAAGCTCGCGTACAACACCGTCTACCGCTGTTTCCAGCAGGGACGCAGCCGCCTCGACGTCGAGCTGGTGGTCGACATCGCGCGGGTGCTGCTCGGCGACGACACGCAGGCTGAGCAGTGGCGCGCCGCATACCAGGTGGTGACGTCCCTGGCGACCGATGCCGAGATCGTCACCGTGTCCTGGGCGCTGCCGGACGAGCTGGCGGAGTTCACCGGCCGGCGCGCCGAGCTGGACCTGCTGCTCGGCGACGCACCAGCCGACCAGGCACCCGGCGACCAGGCACCCGGCGACCCACCCACGGACCGCGGACCGGCACCGACCGCGGTGGTCCACGGCATGGCCGGCGTTGGCAAGACCCAGCTCGCCATCCGCGCCGGCCACCGGCTGCTGCGCCGCGGGCACGGCGCCGACCTGCAGCTGTGGGTGAACCTGCGCGGCCACGACCCCGAGCGCCCGCCGGCCGACCCGGCTGCCGTCCTCGGCGCCGTCCTGCGCAAGCTCGGCGTCCCCGGCGACCAGCTCTTCCACCTCGACCTGGCCAGACGCGCGGCCAGGTACCGGCGGCAGCTCGCCAGGCGGCGGGCGCTGATCGTGCTGGACAACGCCGGCTCCGAGGAGCAGGTCCGGCCGTTGCTGCCGGATGTCCCGTCCTGTCTGACCTTGGTGACCTGCCGCGGCGAGCTGCCCGGCCTCCTGGTCGCGCGGCGGATCCGCCTCGACGTGTTCAGCGCCGCCGAATCGCTGCAGCTGTTGCGGCGCGCCGGTGACCCGCGGCGGGTGGACGCCGACCCGGAGACCGCCGCCGGCATCGCCGGCGCCGTCGGGCACCTGCCGCTGGCGATCGGGCTGGTGGCCAGGCGGATGGCGGTCCACCCGGACTGGACGCTGGCCGACCAGCTCACCAGGCTGGTCGAGCGGCACCGCCTGCGTCGCCTGGACGACGGCGTCGAGCTCGCGCTGCACACCTCCTACCAGGCCATGACGCCGCCGGCGCGGCGGATGCTGCGGCTGCTCGCGCTGCATCCCGCAGACGAGGCGGACACGCACGCGGCCGCCGCGCTCGCCGGCACCGGGCTGGACCACGCAGCCGTCCTGCTCGACGAGCTGACCACCGGCAACCTGCTGCAGCGCGCCGGGCCGGGCCGGTTCTCGTTCCACGACCTGGTGCGCCTCTACGCGAACGCCCGCGCCGTCGACGATGAGCCGGCGTCGGCCCGCACCGAGGCGCTGACCCGGGTGCTGGACAACTACCTGCACACTGCCGTGGCCGCCATGGCGGCGATCTACCCCGCGCGGTGGCGCGGGCGGCAGCCGGGTGGTGGCGCCCCGGCCACGCCGGTGCCGCCGGTCGCCGAGCCGGACGCGGCCCGAGCCTGGCTGGATGCCCAGCGGCCCAGCCTGCTCGCCGCCATCGCGTACGCGGCCGGGCACGGCTGGCCGGCGCACGCCAACCAGCTGGCGACCACGCTTGGGCTGCACCTGGGCATGGGCGGCCACTACGGCGACGCCATCGCGGTGCAGGGCCACGCCCTCGCGGCGGCCAGGGCGGCCGGCGATCGCGCCGGGGAGGCCGCCGCGCTCGTGCTCGGGGTCGTCTTCGCCAGGGTCGGCCGGCTCGACCGGGCCGTCGAGTGCAGCCGGCAGGCCCTGGACATCTTTCGCGAGCTGGGTGACCGCACCGGAGCCGCGATGGCGCTGAGCAACCTCGGTTACCTCTACGAGCAGCTCGGGCGCTACCAGGACGCGATCGACCACGGCCGGCAGGCCGTGGGCACCTGCCGCGAGCTCGGCGACCGCGCTGGCGAGAGCGCCGGCCTGAGCAACCTGGCTCTGGCCTACCAGCGGATCGGGCGCCACGAGGAGGCCATCCGCTGCGGCCGGCATGCCCTTGCCATCAACCGAGAGCTCGGCGACCGCCGCGGCGAGGCCATCCAGCTGAACAACCTCGGCGTCGCCATGGCCTCCCTCGGCCGCCACCGGGACGCCGCCGATCACCTCCGGCGGGCCGTCGCCGCCCACCGCGAGATCGGCTTCCGCAACGGCGAGGGCTTGGCGCTGACCGACCTCGGCACCACGCTTGAGCGGACCGGCGCCGCGGCCGACGCCATCGCGCACCACAAGCGCGCCCTCGCCATCGCCCGCGAGACCGGCGACACCGCCCTGGAGGTCACCGCGCGCAACAACCTCGGCCGGGCCCTGACCTCCGGCGGCCGGCCCGGCGAGGCCCGCCGGCAGCACGAGGCCGCGCTGGCGCTGGCCCGCACCGCGGGCATCCGCTACGAGTACGCCCTCGCGCACGGCGGCCTGGCCGACGCGCTGCGCGCGGCCGGCGACCCCGCCTCGGCCCGCCGGCACTGGCAGGCCGCCCTCGCCGTGCACGACGAGCTACGCACCCCGGAGGCCGACCGCATCCGCGCCCACCTCGCCGGGCTGGCTCCACCCACGCCGGCCACCGGAAGCGTCCTCGACGCCCGGTAACGCACGGCCGGCCCATACAGCCTGATATCGGGCTCGGGCCGCTAGGTTGGGCGGCCATGACCGGGATTTCCGACGGCTGCACCTGGGCCGACGACGACCGAGTTGCCCGCTGGTTGCGGCATGCCGCCGACATCGAGTACCAGCACGCCCCGGTGTCCGACGTGCTGTTCGCCGCCGCCGAGCTGCAACCCGGCGAGCGCGTGCTCGACGTCGGCTGCGGCACCGGGCCGATCGCCCGGCGTGCCGCGCGGGAGGTGGGCCCGGCCGGCCGGGTGACCGGCCTGGACATCTCCGCCGACATGATCGCCGCGGCGGCCGCCCGCGAACCCGATCAGGGCGCCGCCGCGCTGGACTGGGTCACGGCCGACGCGGTCACCTGGGAGCCCGGCGACCGCACCGTCGACGTCGTGATGTCCCGCTTCGGCGTCATGTTCTTCTCGGCCCCCGCGGTCGCCTTCACCACGCTCGCCGCCGTCACCCGGCCGGGCGGCCGCCTGGCCATGGTGGTCTGGGCCCGCCGCGACGAGTGCGACCTGTTCACCGTCCCGCTCAACGCCGCGCTCGACGAGCTGCACCGCCGCGGCGTCTCCGTCGACCTGCCACCCGGCGACGAGGGCGCGTTCTCCCTGCACGACCCGGACACCGTGACCGCGCTGCTGACCGCGACCGGCTGGTCCGGCATCCGGTGCACCCCCCACCGCCTGTCGCTGCACTTCCGCCGCAGCATGGACCCGGCCTCGGCCGCCGCGGCCGTCCTCGACTGCGGCCCCACCCGGCTGGTCAGCGACCAGCTCCACGCCGACGCCGACCGGGCCGCCGTCACCAACGCCATCGCCGCCGCGTTCGCCAAGCACCTCGACGGCGCCGGCCACCTCCGGCTCGACGCCAAGATCCTCCTGATCACCGCTGACAGGCCGTCATCGGCTCGGTGACGGCGCTCTTGGCGCCGGCCGCGTGCGGCCCGAGCACCCGGAGGAGCGGCCGAGTCACAGCCGGATACCGGCGCGGCGTCGATCCCGAGCCGGCCATTCCACCCACCGCCAGGTGCACGTCTACTGGCGGTCGGGGCAGACGAAGGGGATGGCCGTGGTTGGAAGGACCCGTCGACGCGTGCCAGCGGTGTTGGGAACGATGCTGGCCGTACTGCTAGCCGCGCTGCCGGTGATGCTGCTGGCCGCGGTGATCGTCCGGGACTCCGGCCCCACCGGCCCGGGTCCCGCCGAGGCCCGCTCGCTCTTCGAGGCCCGCGGCCGCCAGATCGCCGAGGCGTGGCAGGCGATGCCCATCCAGACTCGCCACGGTGGGTTCTCGCCGTTGCAGTCCCTGACGATAGAACCGGCCGGCCTCCCGAAGCTGCTGGACGCCGCCGTATTCCTCGGCGCCTACTGGTTGCGCACCGACCTGGCGAGCCCGCCCGCCGAACCGGGGCTGATCCGCTTCGCCGACGCCGAACCGATGGCCGTGCCGCTGGTCCCAGCCGATCAGGCGTTCTCGCAGGTCAACAGGGTCGTCTGCGCGGCGGACCGCCCGCTTCTCGAACCGGGGCAGCCGGACCCCTCCGGCATGGCCTGCTTCGCGCTGCCGGTGACGGACGTCCGGCTGGGTGAGGTGCCGATGCAGACCACCCGCGGGGCGGCCACCGTACCGGCCTGGCTGTTCACCGTGCCGGGCTTACCCACACCGATCGCCAGGGTCGCCGTGGCATCCGAGGCGATCACGGAACCGCCGCCGCTGCCGGCCATGAGCCCCCGCCTTCGGACGGTGATGGTGTCGCCGATGATGATCGATCACGTCGACGGCGCGACGGTGCACTTCTGGTTCGCCCTCGACTGCCACCGGGTCGTCCGCGCGGTCGCCCACGAGACCGCGGACGTCGTCGTCCTCGGAATCCAGGTTGAGCCACCCCGCCGGGGCGAGACGTGCGCTGCGGTGGTCGTGCCACGCCCGCTCAGGGTCACGCTGGCCGCACCGGTGGGCCGCCGGCTCCTCCTCGCCGTCGGCGGCACCGTCGTGAAGTACGCGACGCCCCGCGAACGTGAGCAGCTGGCCGGCTAAACGGCAACGGCTCGCGACTGATCCTGGCAAGTCATACACGATCGACCTGCATCGCGGCCGGGCCGCGCCAGAACACCTGGCCCTACGTCCACCGCCCACCCAACCGTGCTCCACCTACACCGCCGGTCATCAGTTTCCTGGACACGTCGTTGCCCGGCGCGGCGCCAGCTGCCGAGAATGGACGGCATGGCCGAACCCTCGGAATCGTTGCCGCAGCAACCAATTACCGAAAACGACGCAGAGTCGCTGGAAGCGGCCCGCTTTGCGATCACCCACTTTGCGACGTGGGTGACGAACGCGGACACGAAGGCCGGGTTGCTGATCGCCGCTACTACGCTGCTGGGAGGGATCGCCGGAGGGCAGCGCGCGCGGGTTCTGATCGCGTTGGAAGCCAGCACAGCGCGGAACTGGATTTCATCGTTGCTGTTCGGCGGCGTGGTCGTGGCCTTGATTGTGACGGCTGCCTTTCTGGTGAGGGCATTGATCCCGAGGATCGGTCCAGGCGAAGCAAGCCGCTACGGCTGGCCGTATGTGGCGCGCTCGCAGCCGACAGACCTCGCGGTCCGCACGAGACACGCCGACCGATGTGAGGCCTGGGCCACGGCAGTGTTGCTCGCCGGTGTCGCCCGGCGGAAGTACGAGGCGATAAGGCGAGCCGTGTGGTTCTGGTTAGTGGCCGCGATCACGTTAACGGCCTGGGTGGCGTTGGCACCCTGACGTGCTCAGCAGAGCGTGCTGCTGTGTGCCCGAGCTCCGTTCGTCATGGACCGGTGTTCGCGACGCATGCGCTCGGCCAGTTCGTCGATTCGACTCCCGAGTTCCGCGTCGAGGTTCGCGTCGTGCCAGCGCAGATCGAACTCGGCGACCGTCCGCCGCTTGCGTGATTCGGCGTCAACGCTTGCCTGCTTAGCTTTGAGCGCAGCTACGACCTCGACCTCGTTGGTACGAATACCCTGCTCGAACACCTTTCGCGTACTGGCAACCCTGAAGTCGATGAGCGCCTCGTATCGGGTCTTGCCGCCGAGGAATTTCACGATGACCGGAAGGCAGTCGACCAGGATGAAGAACAGGCGGATGAACCAAGCGGCGATGGCCAGGGCCGCATTGTTTGACGTCAGTTCGTGGAGCGCCTTCATTCGTTCCAACAGGCCGATCGCGCCGTGATGGCTGGCCAGCTCCGCGACCTCTTGCTGGATGCGCTGATCCCGCACCTCCTGGTAGGAGCCTTGCTGCTTAGCGACGGTGGCCAGCAGCGTCTCGATCTGACCATTGAGCGCAGCCAGCCGCCGTGCCCGATCGGCGATCGGGTGCGCTTCCCGGTATTCCTGCGCCTCCCGCTCGCGCTGACGGCACTCTGGGCCCCGCCCGGCTCTCCCGGTCGTGCCTGGCGCCGGCGTGCCGGCGCATTCATTGCTCGCGAGAGTGTCTCGCCGGGACTGCTCGGCATCGTCCGCGGCGATGCGGTCACGCAGGGCCGCCGCCTCGCTCTGCTTGCCGGCCAGTTCCTGCGCCGCGGCCGCAAATCCGGCCGCCAGGTTCAGTCGCAGATCGGCACAGTCGGGCTCAAGCGCCCGTTGTTGGACTTCCGCGCCGGCTGTCGGATCCGGATTGCAACGCACTAGATCCCCGGTCAGGGTCTGCAACTGCACCTGCCGCTGGTCGAGGATATGCCGCTCGATCGCAGGTTCGAAGATGCGCAGCACCAACGGTTCGGCAATGATCACCCCGAAACAGCAGGCGAGCACCAATCGCGGCGCGAAGATCGCAATGCTGCGATGCCATCTGGTACCGGTCGAACTCGCCACCAGCCACCGGTCGAGATTGAGAACGAACGCGCCCCAGATAAGCATCGGCACGAGCAGCAGGAGCGTGAAGCCATCAAGGATCTCGGTCAGGGCGACCAGTATCGAGAACGCGGCTATCGTAGCGGTGCCGAGCACCACGCCGCCGAGAGCCGTGTATCTGGCCCGTTCGCTGGGCACCCATGCAAGAAGGTCCTCATCGACGCCGGCCAGGACTCGCATTCGGCGGCCGGCACGCGACCCGAAATGCTCGGGCGGCGCGGTCGCGGACGGCGTGACAGCCAGGCCAGAGAACCCGTAACGATTGCCCGGATCGCTTGCCACCGACGCCGTGGCCCGCGACTCCGCAGCGCCGGCCGGGGACGCGGCGTCGTCAACCATCATGCCGTCCCCGGTCCGGCATGTGGCCATCGACAGCCGGCGGCTCGCCAGCAGCGGCAATGCCCGGCCTTGACGGGTCCGGAAGCACCGGACCCAGCTCCTTTGCCGGACCGGCGACCCTGTCGACCAACGATTCAAGGATCCGGCCCGTGTCGATCGGCATTGTGTCGATGATCTCCGGCGGCAACGACTTGAACACCTCGATGAGGTTCCTGAGCCCCTCGGCGTCCCGTTCATAGGCAGCGGCAGTCGCTGTAGACAGGTCGAGCTCGCCGCGGCTGGCCGCCAGGCTCGCAAGCGCGGTCGCGCCCTCTTCGAAGTAGGGACGTAGCCGGTTGGCGTTGCTGTCCTCGTACTGGTTCTCCAGGCTCTGGATCCGTTGCTGCCAGACCTTGTCCCGGATGTCTCGCTCGTGCTTGGCCCATTCGACAGGCGTCAGCACTCGAACGCCCTGCAAGCGGATCGACATGCCGTCAATGTCAATGTTCGGTGGGCGCAACCGGCAGTGTGCCCGGATCCGGGCCTCGACCTCCAAGCGAACCTCGTTGATCTCCTCGACCGAGCGCGCCGCCGTGACCTGCGCCAGTGATGCATCCTGCCGGAGGTGGGCCCGCAGTGGGCCGGAGAGATCGGTCATCCCAGCAGCTGCGACGACCTCCGGATCCTCGACGCAGCAGCGGAAGTCGACGAGGACGCTGAAGTCGTCGGCGGAGCTGCGCGAGGGCAGACCCAGCTGAACGACTACCGTCCGGGGTCGAGTGCTTACCAGGCATACCGAGACGGCGTCCACGACCAGGTCCTCGCGACCATTGAGATGACGGCGCTCGGTGAAGGCGATGTGGCCGGTGGAGACCTCGAACACCAGGACAGTCCCCGGTTCGGCGGCCGGCAGGTTGGTGATGTCGCGGCTGCGGCCGAAAATACGACGTTGGGCCGGGGTCAGCGCAAGCTCACGCACGACCGGATACGAGCTGGTGGCCATCTCAAAGACTCCTGGCGGGGACAGGCCGGGCACGAACCATCGAGCCTTCAAAGGCGGCAAGCAGGGTCGAGACCAGCATTTGTGGGGGTTGGGGATTGGAGCGTCCGTCGGCCAATGCCGCCTTCAGCTCCGGGATCCGGATGCGTTTGTGTGCCGCTGGCATTGCCGCATCGACTGCCGCGCCGAGCCGCGCAACCGCGTGACCTACCGAGGCGTCGTGCCGCAGGGCATGCAGGGTCCGACGTAGCGCGTCAATCGCGCCTGCTCGGTGAGGGGCGCTGCAAAGCACGTCGGCCCAGAGCCTCCCGAGCTCTGGCACATTCGCCGGCTGGGACCGCAACACGAGCGCGGCGACCGGTTCGTCTGAACCGTTCTGTTGGGCCCCGAGCACGGCGACGACGAGGTGCCTCGCGGCCAGCACGACGCGGTAGTTCCAGCCACGCTCGTACTGCTCACGCCCGTCGTCGAATCCGTCATTGGACTCAGAGTGGCCATCGCGGCGCTTGCTTAACTGTTCATCCAGGTAAGGGTCGGCAACGGGATCGTCGGCCGGATCCTCCTCAGCGCCGGTAGCGCGCCGGGACGCTCCGGGACGCGAGGAGTGAAGGGCATTGTCGAGCTCGCGCCGCACCCGGGTCAACACCTCGCCGGCACTCGCCTCACCGTCCACGGCAGCGGTCGCGAACAGGAATGCCAGCGACAGCCGCGCCACGACGCCGATCCGCTTGGCTCGCAGCGCCAGAAAGCACAACCGGCGCATTGCCTCAGCGGGAAAACGCAGGCCGAGCGGGCCACCGAGCGCAATCGCCGACGTTATGGCCCGGTGCAGCCCGTTGTCGTGGCCCCAGTCCATGGCTGTGTGGAGGGCAAGCGAGGCCAGCCTGTCGTCCTCACTCATGAACCACAGCACCATGGCGGCCGTGCTGCGCTCGCTCGCCACCCCGTTCGACCAGGGCTGCAGGTAGCACGTGCGAATCTCGATGAAATCGCTGCGCGCGAGTCGGGCCAGGCCATACGCCAACTCGCCACGGATCTCCGGCTTGAGGTCGAGCTTGGACAACTCCGCCAGCCATCGGTGCACTGGCTCCCAAAGCGGCCTGCCGAATCGGTCATGCAGGATCTCCAACGCGGTCTCGCGGCACTCGCGGGTCCGGAACCGCACGACGCGACCGGCGTGCCCATCGCCAGGCCCGGCCGGCTCCTCGCCGGTGACCACGGTGATCAGCTCGTGGTCGCGTTGGCGCTTCGGCATGAGATCCCGCTCCGGCGGAAGGTAGGGCGCCGCGTCACGCTCTTCCTGCTCCGGCTCGGCGTGCCGCGTAACCATCGCCAGCAGCGCTTCGAATGTCGGCTCCGGCTGGGCACCAACCAGCGCCAGCGTGGCGACCGAAAGCACGTCCCGGCGCGTGACCTCGCCATCGGCCCAGGCGGTCACCTGATCGCGCGCCGTGGAGTCCAACGCGTCGAAGGCTCCGTCCGGTCGGCTGGCGAGCCGCCGGGCAAGTTCGACGATGTCACGGGGACAGCGCATCTGGGCGGCATGCGTGCACGCCCGAGCTCGCAGCGCCTCGTCCACGATCACCGATTCGAGGCAGCGGTCGAGCAGCGCCACGCCATCCGGCGGTCGCATCGGCACGACCAGGTCCGGCAGATGGCGGCTACTCAAGGCCGCCGACGTGGTGGTGATGACCAGATATGCCCCCGCTTGCCTCAGATTGCCTGCCAGCACCTCGATGTCGTGTGCGCAGGTCGACAGCTCAGCGCTGCCGCCGACGTGGTCACGGACCAGGTAACAGCCGCCACGGCGGAACTTGACTGCGGTCGCAAGCTGCATGAGCGGGGTCGCCGGCGACAGACTGGTGATCGCCGGCTGGCTGGGTTCGCGGGCCCGCCGCTGCGCCAGCAGCCACAACGCCGTGGTCCGCTTGCCGATGCCTTCCGCGCCGACGAGCACGACCAGATGTCGGCGTTCGAGGATCTTGCGCGCCTGGTCCAGCGGCGCCGGCGGGACGTACCACTTCAGCGCTGCGTCGAGGTCTTCCTGGTCGATCTTTCCCGTCGCTCGCCTGGTGTCCCGTCCGGTTACGCCGAACGTGGCGCTGTCGGTCGTGACGCTGCGGATGTAGTTGTAGACAACCTGGGACGCACGAATTTCGTCAACGCCGATGTCAGCCGGTTCCGCGTCATCTTGGGCGGACGTTGGTCCTGGCTGGGGCTTTTTCTCGGTGTCGTCTGGCTGTTCCCCGGCCGCCGCATCCGGCGGCTCTACGTCCGGCGTAGTTGGCTCTGGATTTTCCTCCACGGTGGATCGCCTCACGAGTTGGAGAAGCCGAAGACGGCGTTGGTGGTGGTCAGGGAGTGAATGGTGTTGTTCACCGTCTGCTGGTGCGGTGTGGATGGCCGCCCGCCGGTCTCCGGCGCCGGCCGCTCGGCCGCCGGCGCGGGGTCCAGTGCCTGCTGCTGGCAGTCGGCGACCCACAGCCAGGCGTCCTGGTCGAACTCCTTCTCATGGACGCGGACTCGCCGGAACTCGTCAGGGCGCCACGTTGTGTGCAGCGGGGCGACGGTATCGGCGTACACCTGGTCGGAGAGCAGGACGGCCAAGTCAGCGGCCGGTGACTCGGTCAAGGCTCGGCGCAGCACCTCCGAGTTCAACAAGCGGGTCACCGCCACTGGTGCCGGCCCAGCGAAGCCGTTAGCCGCGGGGACCAGCCGGCCGAAGTGCACCGCCGCGCGCACCCGCAACACCGCTCGCGAATGCCTGCCGCTGTTGTGTCGCCGGAGCGCGGCGGACAGCTCACGGACAAACCGGTCAACGACGCGCGCTTCGGGCTCCTCTGCCGGCAGGATCGCTAGCTCGGCGTCACCGCCAGGTTGCTTGAGCCAGCTCAGCCGGCGCAGATCGGCGGCATCCGCTGCCGTATCCAGCACCTGCAGCAGATGCCGCTGGATGGAGTGCTGCTGTAGGTCATCCAGGCTGCCATAGCCCTTGGCGTCGACGGCGACGCACAGGTGACGGCTCGGCCCGGTCGGGAAGGTCATGGAACACCTTTCGTAGCTGGACGTCGGGTGGCGCCCATGATCTGGGCGCTCCCGGCTCGAGACCCCGCCTACATGCGGGATTCGGCCTCGTTTGCCATCGACCTCAGCCGGGCCATGTCGATCACGGAAATCCGCCGGTAACGCCACTCGACCACGCCGAGGGCCTGCAGGCTGCGTAGTTCCTTCTCCACGGTCCGGGACTTGATCCCGGCCAACGAAGCCAGCTCGGGTTGGGTGAGTGGAACGTCGAGGATCCGGTGCTCACCGCGCTGCACGCCGTGGTCGATCATGAGTTCGATGAGCACCCGGCAGACCCGCATCCGCGCGCTGTGTGCGGTGAACTCGATCCTGCGGCGATTCGCTGACCGCAACCGGGCGCTGATCATTTTCGAGATTCCGATGGCGATCTCCGGATACCGGGTCATCACGTCGGTGAGCTCGGAGTGCTGGAGGACCCGGGTGACAAGCGGTCCGCACGCCACGACATTGGCCGTGCGCCGGCGACCCTCCAGTGCTCCCATCTCACCAACCAGGTCCCCGCCAATGCGGATGCCAAGCAGCGCCTCGTGCCCGTTCTCGGTCGCGGCCGTTACCTTCACCATGCCATTGAGCAGGACATATACGTGGCGTTCCAGCGCACCTTGCCGCAATATCGCCCGCCCCCTTGGCTGCTCGACCTCCGCGCCACGGGTAAGCAGCGCGGCACGGGCCGGCCTGCTGAGGCCGCCGAGCAGGGTCGTCACCGGCCAATCGTGATCAGAACCCGTTGAGTTGATCATTGGCGCACCGCGCGGGGTTCGACCGCTTCCAACCACGGCCACCTTTCGAGCCAGGCATGATCATCCGATTCGCCTTGATCACGATCATGCGCGTGATCAAGGCGACAGCGTATAGGGAATTCGCTAGGCCATAGCGGTGCCACTCCCGGCGTATTTGTTGCATCATTGTTGCAGTGCGATCAACACCGCGGCAACCTATTGCAATCTCACGACGGCGAAGCGCGGCCCGTTCCAAGATCGAGACCACGTCACCACAGCCGTCAAGCACCTCGACGACACTGGCCCATCCAACTCAACGCCAAGGTCCTGCTGATCACCGCCCCGCCCTGATCACGGCCCGACAGGCCAGCCGTCCGGGGGCACCGGGGGCACCGGGGGCACCGGGGGCACCGGGGGCACCGGGGGCACCGGGGGCACCGGGGGCACCGGGGGCAGCATTACCCAGATGGCAAATGATGTCGCTGATAATGTTGCAATCATGACCAAACAGCTGTCGATCACGCTGGACGACGAGCTGGACGCCCAGGTGCGCGACGCCGCCGGCGGCAACATCTCCGAGTGGATGGCCGCCGCGGCCCGCGAGCGGCTGACTCGCCAGCTGTGGGAGCGGTACAAGGCGACGGCCGACGCGCTAGGCATCAACGACCCGGCCTGGACCGCCAGCGAGGTGGCCGCTCGCGAGAGCACCCGTGCGCCACGGTGAGATCCGGCGACGCCTCGACACGACCATCGCCGTGCCCAGTACGTCCTCGTGGTGTCCTGCCCCACCTACAACGCGGTCGACACCGACAGAGTGATCGCGTGCCGGGTCACGTCAACGTGCAGCTCGCACATGGACAAGGTGTCCGGTCTCTCCGTACAAATGGTCCATCCGCGCGGCCAGGGCGGGATCCGGAACTATGGCCGTTCGAACTCGGGGATCAGCTCGCCGATTAGGCGGATGCTCTTCATGACTTGTTCGTGCCGCAGATGCCCGACCTGGTGGAACGTCATCAGCCGGTCGATGCCCAGGTCCGCGTACTTCCGCAGCTTCTTGCGGCAGGTCTCCTGGCTGCCGACGATCAGCGAGTCCTGCTCGTAGAGCGCCTCGAAGATCTCATCGGCGTCGACATCCTCACCCTGCAGGATGCGACCGATGATCAGCTGCGCCCGGTTTGGCGGCAGCCCCCTCGCCGCTTCGGCGCGCAGGAACTCGCCGGCCAGCCCGCCGCCGGAGGGGTCGTCGACGAGCGCCTGCTGCCGCATGGCCGTCTCGACGAACATCTTGTCCGCCTCGAAGAACCGCAGCGCCTTGACCGTGTACCACGCCGCGGCCTGGGCGGCCCCGTTCTCGATGGCCTCCTCGTCGGTGTCGGCGCAGTGCACGAACGTGAAGAACGCGATCTGGTCGTTCTTGACGGCGCCGACCGGCCGCTCGCACCGCCCGACCGCGTCGCGGTACAGCTTGATGATCGAGGCGACCCGCTCCAGCGGCTCCCACAGCGTCATCCCGAGCATGCCGACGCCACGCCGGCCGGCGTCCTCGACCGAGGCCGGGCTGGCCGCCGCCTGCCACAGCGGCGGGTGCGGCCTCTGGTACGGCTTCGGCCGGACCGGCACATCGTCGATCTCGTAGAACTCGCTGGACCAGGAGAATCGCTCCTGCGTCCACATCAGCGGGATCATCTCGAACGCCTGCTGGGTCAGCGGCTGCACCCGCGCCGGGTCGATATTGAACAGCCGCCACTCCGGCACGGTCGAGCGGGTCAACCCGAATTCAAGCCGGCCGTTGCTGAGGTGGTCCAGCGTCGCGGCGCGTTCGGCCGCGCGGATCGGGTGGTTGAACGGGCCGGGCGCAAGCACCGCGGAATGGCCGAGCCGGATCCGGCTGGTGCGCTGCGCAATGGCGGTGAGCATCAGCTCCGGCGCGGACGACAGGCTGAAATCGTCGGCCCCATGGTGCTCGACCTGCCACCAGCACCCGTACCCGAGCTCGTCGGCGAGCTCGGCCTGCTCGATCGCCTCCATCAGCCGCCGATGCTCGTGGTCCTCTTCCCGTGGGTCGGGATCCTGAATCTCGTTGAACACGTCGATCCGCATCGGCATGGCCCGGACGCTACTGGGCACGCCACACCCGTGGCAGCCACCGCCAGTAGGGCAGGCCGGGCGCCGTGCGTCAGCATCGCGACCAGCGCCGACGTGTCGATCACCATCAGCCTGGCGGGCCCCGCCCCTCAGTCACCGGTATACAGCCGCGTCAGATCCACCAGCTCGACCCCCTGCTGGGGCGCGGACGCCACCAGGTCGGGCGTGAAGCCGGCGCCGGAGAACAGCAGCAGCCGGGCGTCGCGCGCCCGGTGGTCGGTCCTGGTGATCAGCTCGCGCGCCCGCCGCAGCCGTTCGAGGTGGCCGGCACCAAGGGTTGCGCCGAGCTTGGCCTCGCCGAGGCACACGATCCGGCCGTCCGCGTCGAGCCCGATTACGTCGACCTCATGCGCGATCCTCGCGCTGGCGTCGTTGACCAGCCCGCTGGCCACCCGGACCACGCGCCCGCCCAGGGATGCGGCCGTCGCGTGGGTGGCCGTCCACCAGCGGCACATGCCCTCGAAGTGCGGGCCGAGCACCGTGCTGGCGAACCGGTCCCGGGAGTCCGCCCAGACCTGCTCGGCGGCACCGGGGCGCTGCAACCGGGACCACTCCGGGCGCATGACGCCGTGGTAGAACGTGATCAGCGGCTCCGAGATGCGGTAGTACGAGCGGGCCTGGCGCAGCGCGTCGTGCTCCCGGACGACCAAGCCGGCGTCCTCCAGCACGGTGATCGGATGGCCCACCGTGTCGGCCGGCCGGCCGATGTAGGTCGCTATCGCGCCGCGGGTCCGGTTGCCGCTCGCGATCGCCGCCAGCACCGAGTGATACAGCGCGGGATCCCGGATCTCGCTGTCCTCGGCAAGCAGGTACCGGGCCTCCCGGTGCAGCGGCGACGCCGGGTTGAGCACGGTCCGGCAGACCCAGGGGTCGAAATCCGCCAGCGACCCCGGGGCGTCGTCGTTGACATACTCGCGCCGGTACGCGGGCGTGCCGCCGACCACGGCATGCACCCGCAGCGCCAGCGCCCAGTCGGTGATCCCCCAGAACGCCGCCGCCGTCCGCGGATCGAACGCGGAGACCGTCAGGTCCAGCCCCGCCCGCCCCCGCAGTGGCGCCGAACCGGACAGCAGGCGTCCCATGAAGGTGATCGCCGATCCGCACAGGATCAGCCGGCACCGCGACGCGACCCGCCGCGCCGCCCGCGGCGCCAGGGCCTTCTGGATCACCGACGGCAGCTCCGGGCTCGGCCGGCACAGGTACGGAAACTCGTCGATCACCACCGGCAGCCCGGCGCCGGCGCCGAGACCGAGACCGAGCAGCGCATCGACCGCGTCCTCCCAGGACGACAGCGCCAACGGCACCCGCTGCCCGGCGTGCTCGGCCAGCGCGTGCGCGAGCAGCCGAAGCGACTCGGACGCCGTCGCCTCCGTGGCCGCGAAGTAGAACCCGCCGGTCGCCGCGCACAGCTCCTGCAACAGCAGCGTCTTGCCCTGCCGCCGCCGCCCGGACACCATCCCCAGCGCGGCCCCCCGCGCGGCGCCCGTGGCGAAGTCCGCCAGCACCGACCACTCGAAGTCGCGGTCGAACACGGTGTCCGGTTTGCGCACCTACCGCTCCCAAGATCTGGTACCACAGTACCCGGTACCGTACTACCGGCCGCAGATAAGGGTGCACGTCCGCCCCGACCCCAGCACCACCGCAGCGATATCCGGAATAGCCGTTCACCGCGACGGGCTATCCGGCTTCTC
>Ga0209382_10002359_pt1 | contig 27663 bp, 25 predicted proteins | sample SoiMetdeltSBSDD5_FD_187599 | JGI IMG/M metagenome (GOLD analysis project Ga0209382, IMG submission 187599) | Bulk soil microbial communities from a Populus tree surrounding site in Tennessee, USA - Soil MetaG P. deltoides SBSDD5 (SPAdes) (version 2) | ecosystem: Environmental > Terrestrial >... | reverse complement strand
CGCCAACGTCGGTAACCTGCTGCTCACTCGCGCGCTGAGCCGACGCAAGGAGATCGCGATTCGCTCGGCGCTTGGCGCCGGACGCGGACGCGTGTTTCAGCAGCTGTTGACCGAAGCCTTGCTGCTCGCGGGTGCAGGTGGGGCGCTCGGGCTGCTGCTCGCGTACGGGACTCTGACGTCAGCGGCAACACTGCTCGCAAGCCAGGTGCCGAGGGCGGAGGAAATCTCGATCGATGGGCCGGTGCTGCTGTTCGCGGTGGGGGTGTCGATGCTCACGGGCATGCTCGCTGGTACGCTGCCGGCCGTGCGCGCAGGCCGCTCCGACCTCGGCGGTCTCAACGGGGCGCTCAAGGAAGGTGGGCGCAGCGACGGTGCGATCGGTGGCGGCACCCGCCGCCTGCTGATCGTGTGCGAGGTCGCGCTATCGCTGGTCTTGTTGATGGGCGCCGGCGTGATGATCCAGAGCCTGCTGGCTCTCAGGCACGGCGACGCCGGGTTCGATCCGGACAATGTCCTGACGATGCGTGTGAGACTCGCGGACGCACGATACCCGTCGCCGGCACAGCGTTCGTCCTTCTTTGACGCAGCGCTGCAACGCATCCGGGCGCTTCCCGGCGTCGAGGCGGCGGGGACGATCAACGACCTGCCCTTCGCCAGCGGAGAGTCGCAGACGCTCGCTCTCGAGGGATATCCGTCTCACCGCGAGCCGGCAACGTTGCAAGTTCGGCAGATCACTCCTGGCTACCTTCGGGCAATGGGAATTCCGGTGCTGCGCGGGCGCGATGCCGTCGAGAGCGATGCCGAGGTGCTGCTGGTCAGCCGGGAGGCCGCGAAGCTGTATTGGGGCGAAGACGATCCGATCGGGCGGCGTGCTGCCCTGCCATTCTCGAAGACAGTGCTTCGACAGGTGGTCGGTATCGTCGGTGACGTCAAGCAGCGGAGCCTCGCCGAGGGACCGACGCCGACCGCGTATTACTCGACGCGCGAGCCGTCAGGCAGGGTAACCTTCGTCGTGCGGACGTCGGTGCCGTCCGCTACGCTCGTCCAGCCCGTTGTTGCCGCGATCGGTGCGATCGATCCGGAGCAGCCAGTCTTCGACATCCGGACGATGGTGCAGGTGCTCGACGACAAGCTGGCGCCGCAGCGCCTCAGCGCCCTCCTGCTCGGCGTCTTTGCGGGCATCGCGCTGGTGCTAGCGGCCGTCGGCATCTACAGCGTGCTGTCGTACATCGTGCGCGGACGCAGCCGCGAGATCGGGATCAGAAGGGCGCTCGGCGCGCGGACATCCGACGTCCTTCGCCTGGTGATCGTCGAGGGCATGTCACCCGCGCTCGTCGGCGTTGCGGCCGGAACCATCGCTGCGCTCGCGTCGGCGCAGGTGATGAGAACGCTCGTCTTTGGCGTGAGCGCATCGGATCCGGTGACGTTCGTCGCCGTGGGGGCCACGCTGGCTCTTGTGGCGTTGATTGCCAGCCTGGTGCCCGCGTACCGCGCCTTGCGGCTGGACCCGGTGCAATCGTTGCGCGCGGAGTAGGGATCGGCGTGTCCGGGCCGGTCAGGCGTCTCTGAGGGCGTCGATGGGATTGATCCTCAGCGCGCGCCGCGCCGGCTCGATGCAGGCCAGCAGTCCCGCGCCCAGCATCACCGCGGATGTCAGCGCAATCCAGGCGGCGAACGACACGACGTCCTCTGCCGGACGGCCGGTCGGTCCACTTCCCAGCGCAACGGAGAGCAGGACGATGCCGGCGCCCGCCGCGACGCCGCTGCCCATCAGCGCCATGGCGTGAGCCGCGATTCCGGCGAGCACATGGCGTGGGTTGGCGCCGAGCGCCATGCGCACCCCGATTTCGCGCGTCCGCCGCGACACGCTGATCGACATCAGCGAGAAAAGTCCCATGGCCGACAGGAACAACACCAGCGCGCTGACTCCGGCCCCTGCTGCGACTGACGTGACCAGGCTGGAATCCCGCTGCCAGATCCATTCGCCGAGGGGCCGGGCTTCCGGGACGGACAGTCCGGCATCGACATCAGCAGCCATCGTCGGCAGACGAGCCGCGAATGTGGCTGGGTTGCCGCGCAGACGCACACTCATGACGAGCGGAGACACCGTGGCGGCCGACGCGGCGTGAAACACAAACGCGCCCTCGTCGCCCTGCTCGCCGGGGTCCAGGCCGAGATCCCGCACCACCCCGACGATCTCGAACGGCTTGTCCGCCGAAGCTTCAGCGGCGGCGGACGGCTCCGAGGCTGAGACGCCGGATTCGCTGGAGTACCGGAGACGGGCGCCGAGCGGCGACGCGATCCCGCGTTGCACCAGGCCCCGCACGAACGCTTCATTGACGATCACCGTTCGGGCAGCGGGACTGACGTCGCCGCCATGGAAGCCGCGTCCGGCGACGATCGGGCGGCCGAAGGCCTCGAAGAAACCCGGGCCGACCGACGATGTCGCGAAGCCAGTCTGGAACGCCACACCGGCGCCGGACGGGATTTCGACGGAGGCGGTCCGACCAATCTGAAACGATGCCCCCGGCACGCGATCGGCGAACGTGACCGCGACCACATCGGGTTCCTCCGCGATCTGCTGCTCGAGCCTCGCATACGTCCGGGCTCGCCGCTCCTCGAAGGCTGACGTCATGTCCTCGCCGGCGGGCCGGTCGAACTCGAGGCGCGCGGAGACATACTCGTGACTCGGAAACTGCGCGTGGATCCGGACGATCCGAATCGCCTCGCTGGCGCCCTCGATACCGATAGGAATGGCAATGGCGGTCAGCGCCACCTGCCCGATCATGGCGGTCGTCCAGACGCGGCCGAACCGGAGCGTGCTGCCGCCAGCCCCCAGATTCATCAAATGCGGTTGCAGCCGGGTTCGCGTGACTCTCAGCGCCGGCAGGAGCGACAGCATGGCGGCGCCTGCGACCGCGAGACCGCCGGCGTAGAGAATCGTCGTGATTTCAAGGCCGGGCGCCATCCAGAACGGAACGCCTCCCTTGCGCTCGGCCACCGCTGCGATTCCCCAGCGCAACGTGCGGTCGGCGGCGATCAGACCGACCGCGGCCGCGATGGACGCGAGCACCAGGGCCTCGACGAACAGCTGACCGATGATTCGCGCGCGGCTCGCACCGAGCGCTGAACGCATCGCCATTTCTCCTTCCCGGATCGCCGTGCGCGCGTAAAAAAGGGTGCCGACGGTCGTGCAGGCCAGGAACAGCACCAGCAACGACGGCAAGTACCTCAGCGCGAGTCCCGCGATGTCCGGAGGAGCGTCCGATCCCTGCCCAAGCCGCCCAACGAGCGGCCGAAGGTGCCCGTGTGTCGCCGGCAGTGCCGCGGCGGCGCGTTCCCCGAGCACGCGCAGCTCGGCGTTCGCCTGCTCCAGCGTGATCCCGGGTTTCAGCCTGCCAATGACGGTGATGGGGTCGCCTTCGAGCGCGCCGTATGACGCGCGGAGCTGGAGTGGAGTCCAGGCGTGGTAGCTGACCGGATACCGGAACCCCTCCGGCATGACACCGACCACGGTGACCGGTGTGCTGCCCAGTTTCACCGTGGCGCCCACGACGTCGTTGCGCCCCTCGAACGAGCGCTGCCACACGTCATATCCCAGCACGACGACGCCCGGCGCTCCCGGCTGCTCGTCGGCGTCGAGGAGCCCACGACCCATCATGGGAGTCACACGCGCGGTGCGAAATGCGGTGGCCGTGAGTGCCGCCGTCCGGATCAGCACGGGAGGTGTGTTGCCGACAATCAGATTCCGGAGCTCCGTGCGGTACGCCCCGAGGCCGTCGATTGACCGCACATCGCTCCGCCATTCGAGGAAGTCCCGAGTGACACGGAGCTCGGGCTCGTTCGTCAAGGCATTGTGCGTCTCGATCGTGACGAGGCGATCGCCGTCCGGGAGCGGGATCCTGGGCCACAGCAGCTTGCCCGCCAGGTCGTACCAGCCCGCGCCGATCCCGATCGCAATGGCGAGCGCCAGGCCCCCGGCAATCGTCAGACCCGGATACTTCAGCAGCATCCGGACGCTCAGCCTGTAATCCTGCAGCATGTGTCCTCGCGACGACCGCCGATTGCGTCAAAGGCTGTTCCAGCCCCCATTCCGATCCCGAACTTCGTGTCTACTACATGACGTCGACGAGACGGGTCCATTACACGACGTCGAGAGAATCCTCGTGAGCGCCTCGAAATCAGCTCCCGCCTCCCAACCTGCCGCCCATCCTGTCGTCGGACGGCCTGGTCATCGATCGCGGCTTCGTAACCCTGGACGAACGGCCCCGCACTGCTCGCCTACCTTCGAAAGCCATGACGGCAGCCTGCGCGATCATCGCGTCTGTTCCGCGAACGCGTCCCCGACTCGCAGCGCCAGTGAGGAGGTGTGCGCGTGTGCCATGTTTGACGTGACGGCGATGACGGTGCCGTTGCGCCCCGTCACCAGCGACATCACCATGCCGCCGGCGAGCTCACCGTTGACGCTGCCGGGGTTCGTCGCCAGCGCGAAGCGCACCAGATCGGACGGCGTCGAATAGAACGCCATCCCGTTCGCGCAACAGGCCAGGTCGCGCATGTACATCGGTCGTCGTCCATGGCCGGGATTGTCATCGGACCTCGGGACATAGAACGTCGCGCGATCGCCCGGCAATGGCTGCGCAGGGGAGAGACCGATCGGCCTGAAGATGACGTCGCGGACGATCGTGAAGAGCGGGAAGTCCTCTTCAGGCTCGCCGATATGCTCAGGGCTCCATTCTGCCGCCGAGTCAGCGCCGGTATTGGTGAGCCCGAGCGGCGCAACGGCGGCGCTGACCGCGGGAGCCGCCGTGCCGATGTTGAATCGCGTGTCAGGCGTGACGGGCGCCCGCGTTTCGACGTCCCTCCATCCGAACCCTTCGGCCCAGACAACGGCGCCGCCAGTACCGACCGCTACGGACACTCCGGGCAGGTTTTGCTCCAATACGGCTGCGCGCACCAGCCCCCGCGCGCGCTCGAGGGCCGCCCCATATTGCGGCGACGGCGCCGGGTTGACGACCGATGGCACCTCCTGCGACTGCGGGAAGAGAGGCGCGGTCACAACGACCTCATGGGTCAGAAATGCCGCGAACGCGGCGACGACGACGCCGACGGCAAGCGCGGTGCGGGCAACCCACGTCTGGAGCCGGTTGCGCGCGGCCCTCACCCCGAGCACGACTCCGGCCACCATCAGCAGCATGCCGATGACCGCGGCGCCCGGCGCGTCGTCGGCGTCGGCCACATAGATTCCCATGGCCGCGATGACCAGGCCGAGGGCGATAAGGGTGAATGCCTTCACGGGGTTCATCACGGTGGTTTTCATGCCCGCAGTGTGACCGAGGCCTGGCCCCCGAGTCCTCACCAAAACGTGAGCGGCCGCTGAGACTCGGGTGAGATCCCGCGAAAGCGCCGGGTTCTCGTCCTTCCCTCACGCCGCGGCCGGACTGCCAAACAGCCCTTCACGGATCAGCTCGTCGAACGCGATCACAAATCGCCGAATCGGAGACACCCGAAGCGTCAGGGCCGCCGATGGCAGAAGTTGCTCGATCAGCGCCAGGAGCGCGTCTGTCGCGCGCTGCTTTGGCGTTTTATCGAGCAGCCACCACAAAAGAACCGCGAGGTGGACGAGATAAAGAAGACGGCCCAGGGCGCCCGCGATCGGCGCCTTCGGCGCATCCGTCGCACCTGCAACCGCATCCTCGAAGACCTGCTGCACGCGCACTCTCGAGAACGCTGTGCCTTCCGCGAAGACGCCATCGTCGGGGTCGCCGATCAGGACGGGGATGAGCGCGCGTAGCGTCGTACGATGCGTTTGGAGAGCGCGCACACTCGTCTCGAGAGCGAACAGGAACCGATCACGCCACTTGCCGGGCTTCATCGCCGCCGCCTGGCCAGAGAAGTCTCTGGAGAGTTCCTCGTACAAGGCGATGATGACCGCCTGCTTGCTTGGGAAATACCGGTACAACAGCCCGACGCTGACGTGCGCGTCTTTGGCGATCTCACGCAGCGTTGTGGCCTCGTAGCCGCGTTCGCTGATCATCCGGATCGCAGTTTCGTAAAGGCGGTCTCGCGCTGCGGCCCCCTGCGGCGACTGACCTGGCGGACGTCCCCGCGTCCGGCGCTTGACATTTTCAGTGAACATGTTCATTAATATCAAATCATGGTTTGTTCTGGGGCGCAACTGCCGGCCGGTGGCCCTCTCCTCGGTTCCGCCGCCGGCTCATCGAGGGTCTAGCGAGGCGAGAGCATGCGATTGCCGAAGTTGCACGGAACCATCAACCGGCGGTTGTTGATCAATTACCGTGTCGATCCGTCGGTGATGAGCCGTCTATTGCCGCCCCCGTTTCGGCCGAAACTGCATGAGAACAGCGCCATAGCCGGCATCTGTCTGATTCGCCTCGAAGCCATCCGTCCTCGGCGATTTCCGCTCGCCCTCGGTCTGTCGAGCGAGAATGCGGCTCACCGGATTGCGGTGGTGTGGGACGACAACACCGGGTCACATGAAGGCGTCTACATTCCCCGGCGCGACACCGGTTCTCTCGTCAACCATCTTGCCGGCGGACGACTCTTTCCTGGCGAACATCGGCGCGCAACGTTCCATGTTACGGAGGAGGAGCAACGGATCGCGCTGCACATGCGATCCGCCGACGGCGAGGTCGAACTCGACGTCGTGGCGCGCACTGCCGAGCAGCTGCCGGCGACCTCGCACTTCGGGACCGTGAGCGAAGCCTCCGCTTTCTTCGAGCGTGGCCGCGTCGGCTACTCGGTCACGTCGTCCGGAAACCGGCTCGACGGCGTCGTCCTCAACACCGATTCCTGGCTGGTGGAACCGCTGGCCGTCGAGCGTTCGGCCTCGAGCTACTTTGACGATCGCAGGAGGTTTCCCGACGGGTCAATCTCTTTCGACTGTGGTCTCATGATGCGGAACATCCCGCACGAATGGACGACCGCCGAAGACCTGTACGTGACAGGCAGGTGAATATGCCGATGCTCTTGCGCGATTTTTCGTTCGCCTGGCGTACGCTCCGCCGAAGCCCCGTCTTCACCATCGCTGCGGTCGTAACGATCGCGCTCGGCGTCGGCGCGAGCACGGCCATCTTCAGCGTCACCAACGCCGTGCTGCTGCGCCCGCTCCCCTACGATCATCCCGATCGCCTCGTTGTCGTGTACATGGACTTGCGGAACCGGAACAATTTCGGCATGCCGCTGTCCACCGAGAACTTCTTCGATATCCGCGACGGCTCGAAAGGATCGTTCGAGGACATGGCGGCGTTCCGCACAAACCGGCAGGTGCTGCCGGGCGCGGACGGCTCGCCGGAGCAGATCCGGCTCGCCCTCGTCACGACCAACTTCTTCCGATTGCTCGGACACCGCGTCGTCCTGGGACGTGACTTCCAGGACACTGACGGCATGCCGCAGCCGCTTTCCTCGACGCCGCAGTTTGGCGCGGTCGCCGCGCCGCTCCCGACGTTCGCGATCCTCAGCCACGAATACTGGCAGCGTCGCTATGGTGGCGATCGCACGATCATCGGACAACGATTGCCTGCCGGCCCGCGTCCCGAGATCGTCGGCGTGCTCGCGCCCGGCATGGAGCTGCTGTTGCCGCCGCAGACGAACGTGGAACGGCGGCCGGACATCTGGATCGCCAACCGCCTCACCTACGACAACGCGAACCGCAATACCTTCGGGCTGCGCCCGATCGGACGCTTGCGGGAGGGGGCGACGCTCGAGCGCGCGCAGCACGACGTGGAAGCGGTCGCCACGAAGATTCGCGCCGAACACGCGATCTCGCGCGGGTCCGGCTTTTTCGCGCGGCTCGAGCCGATGCACGGGACCCTGGTCGGCGCCGTGCGTCCGGCGATTCTCGCGTTGATGGGCGCGGTGATGTTCCTGTTGCTGATCGCGTGCGCCAACGTCGCCAATCTGCTTCTCGTTCGCGGGTCGCTGCGCGCGCCGGAGATCGCCATGCGCTCGGCGCTCGGTGCGGGACGCTGGCGTGTCATCTGGCAACTCCTGATCGAGGCGATCGTGCTGACCGGTCTCGGCACGGTGGGTGGAGTCGCGCTCGCGTGGTTTGGTGTCCGGCAGTTGCTGGCACTCGCGCCGGATGACATCCCGCGCGCCGACACCGTCGCCATCGACCTCGTGGTCGTGAGTTTCACCGCGATCGTTGCGCTGGCTGCCGCAGTCGTGTTCGCGGTCGTGCCCGCGGTAAGTGCCTTCCGTGTGGATCTCGTGCGCGCGTTGAGCGGCGGCGGACGCAGTGCCGGCCTTGGCGGCCGCGGCCGCCGGTTCCGTGGCGCCATCGTCGTGCTGGAAGTGGCGCTGTGTTTCGTCCTGCTCGTCGGCTCGGGATTGATGTTCCGCAGCTTCCTCGAAATACGCCGGGTCGATCCAGGATTCGACCCGAACGGGCTGATGACGTTCCAGCTTCTCGGTGGTCGTCCCGGTCCCGCCGAGGAACGCACTGCCGTGCAGCGTCAGCTCGAGGAGCGGTTGCGGGCGATCCCCGGCGTGATCGGCGTTACCGCGGCGAATCCGTTTCCGCTCGCCGGGAATTTCAGCACCATCCGGTGGGGACTCGAAGATGCGCTCACCGACAACACGAAATACCAGGCGGTCGAGTGGCAGATCGTGCGTCCCGGCTATTTCGACACGATGCGCACCCCGCTCGTCACGGGACGAACGTTCACCGAGACCGACAACGATCCGGCGCGCAATCTCGTGGTCGTCGACACGATGCTCGCGTCGAAGGCGTCTCCGAACGGCGAGGCGGTCGGGAAGCGAATCCTTGTCCGTATTCGCACCGCCGAACCGGAATGGGTCGAGATCATAGGTGTCGTCGGCCACCAGCGTGTCACCTCGCTGTCCGATCCAGGACGCGAGCAGGTCTACTTCGCGGAGCGCTTTCTCGGCGGCGGGGGCGCGACCCGGTGGGCCATGCGCACGGGTGGCGATCCCGCGCACATCTCCGCTGTGGTGCGAGCGGCCGTCGCGGAGACGGATCCGCAGTGGCTCATCAACGAGATGCAGCCGATGAGCGCTCTCGTCAGCCGCGCACAGTCGACCACGAGATTCTCTCTGATGCTGATGGGCGTGTTCGCGATCGTTGCCGCAGTGCTCGTCGGCGTCGGGCTCTCCGGCATGCTGTCGACGATGGTGCGGCAAAGAACCGCGGAGATTGGCGTGCGCATGGCGCTCGGCGCATCGCCCAGCCGCATCCTGGGGTCGATCATGGTGTACGGGTTGCGCCTCAGCGTCGCGGGGATCGTGATCGGGCTGCCAAGCGCATTCGTCCTCACGCACGCGATGCGGTCGATGCTCGTCGGCGTGAGACCGACGGATCCGGCGACCTACGTCGTCATGGGTCTCGTGTTCTTCGTCATCGCCGCAGTGTCGTTGTATCTGCCGGCGCGACGTGCCGCGGCGCTCGCGCCGACCGCCGCACTACGTGAAAGCTGACTCCCTCTCAGGCAGCAGGAGCGCTATTGCCCTCGCTGTTTCTTCAGCTCCGCCTCGAATTCGGTGGTTTTCGCGGCGATGAACTTCTTGTACCCTGACGGATCGACGAAGGCACTGGCGTCGCCCTTCTGCATCCGTCCGTACTTTGCCTCCAGACCGTAGTACGAACCATGAGCGCCAAGGAACAGGTCACACGGGAGTGAGGCCAGCGTCTTGAACATCCGCGCGTAGTCGTCGGCGATGCCCGGGTACGCCGCGTTGTTGACCAGCTTGTAGCCAGGGTTGACGTTCGGGCTGCAGACAATTACCGCATCGAGGGCCTTCGCACCATCCCCGACCTTCATCGTCCAGGTCGTGCATCCCCTGGTGTGGCCTGCGGTCAGGTGGGCGACCAGCACCGTGCCGCCAAGCTTCACTTCCTCCTTGTCGCGCAGCGTCCGGTCGACTTTCGTGGCGGGATAGTACGTTCCCTTGTCCCTGCCGTAATTGAAATCCGTCTTGCCGCCTGATTCCACGGCGGACACATCCTCGGCCATCACCATGTACTTCGCGCCGGTCTCCTTCTGGATCAGTGCGCTGCCGGCGTTGTGGTCCCAGTGTGCGTGGCTGATCAGGAGGATTTTGACGTCGCTGTACTTGAAGCCAAGCTTCTCGATGCTCGCGCGCAGCATGGGCACGCTCTTCTCGAGATTGCTGTTGATCAGGATGTGCCCCTCCGGCGTGGTCACCAGGTACGAGGCCAGACCCCGGCTGCCGATGTAGTACAGGTTTCCGGCGATGCGAAAAGGCGGAAACGGCTCGAGCCAGTCGTTCGTCTGGCTGAGTGCTGAACGCTGGGTGATAACCGCGACCAGCAGCATGACGACGGTGGCGAGACCACGACGGAGAACGGTGGACATGGTCGCCTATCGTCTCGTACTCCTCACCGCCTCTGCTAGCATGACGCACTATGTCCAAGACGCGTCTCGAAGCGTTCAGCGATGGCGTCATCGCGATCATCATCACGATCATGGTGCTGGAGCTGCGGCCTCCGGCGACCACTGACCTGGAGGGCCTCCATCACCTGCAGGGAGAGTTCCTGGCCTACACGCTCAGCTTCGTGTTCATCGGCATTTACTGGAACAACCACCATCACCTCCTGCACGCGACGACACACATCACCGGCGGCGTGTTGTGGGCGAACCTTCACCTGCTGTTCTGGCTGTCGATCGTGCCGTTCGTAACCGCCTGGATGGGACAGAAGGCCTACGAGCCCGTTCCGATTGCCGTCTACGGGGTGGTGCTGCTGATGGACGCGGTCGCGTACACGATCCTGCAGAACCAGCTGATCGCCACGCACGGCCGCGACTCGAAGCTGGCGCGGGCCGTGGGACGCGGAGCCAAGGAGTGGCTCTCGCTGGCCGGCTATCTCGTGGCGATTCCATTTGCCTTCGTCTGGCCCGTCGTCTCCTACGCTATGTACGTTCTCGTGGCCCTGACCTGGCTCGTGCCCGACAAGCGGATCGAGCGGCAGTTGCAGGGGGAACACTCACGCTGACTGGCGCGCCACGGCCGTGCCCACCGGAACGGAGCGGGGCAGGGGCCCCCGCGAGCGACGGTGTAGGGGAGTCCGAGGGGCGAAGCCCTCGGATCTAATAAGTCAGTGGGTCAATCCGTAAATCAGGTAATTCACGCCGAGCTTGTAGGCCTCGTTCGATGTGTCGAACGGATACAGCCCCTGGCCGGACCACTCCCAGTACTCCGGGACGTCGTTGTCGTAGTTGGCGACGACCATGAGCCGCTCGGCCGGGTTGTTGTTCTCGAAGATTCCGTAGTAGCTCGGACGGATGCCGGTCATCGGATGGACGATGGCGTCGATGTCCTGCACCCTGAAGAAGGAATCGAAGATCGGATGTGTCCGATCGAGGCGCACCAGTCGTCCTTCCGGCAGGACCCGCCGCATCTGCGCTTCGAAATGGCCCCACTGCTGGGCTCCATCGAAATCCTCGAACACCGCAAATCCGCCCTTGGTCAAGTACGCCCGAAAGGCCGAGGCCTCCTCGTCGGTGAGGTTCCAGAACCCGGGCTCCCACATGAAGGCGATCGGATACTTGAAGAGCTCGGGATCGTCGAGCATGAGGATCTTGCTGCCATCGGTGCGCATGTCTACGAGGCTCAGCTCGCGGACGATCATGGAGAGGTGCTGCTCCGCACGCGGCAGGTCATGATTCCAGGCCGCACCAAACCCGCCGCGGCCGAATCCCGAGTTCCATCGCAGCCGCACGAAGGTGAGCTGGCCGTCGTAGTCGAGATCGGTGCGGTAGGAGCCCTGGGCGGGCCGGTCGTACTGCGCGGTCACGGCGGTGACCGCGGCGAAGCACAGGGCGGCGGCGTGGCGCACCCAGGAAGGCACGCCTGATTATCGTCCGGCTTCGCGCACTCACCAATCGACGTGCGCGATGGCGAGACCTCGCTCCAGACGGTGGCCGCGTTCTGACTCGGGCCGGACGGACGCCCGGCCGGGCTGTTCCCGGCCGAGCCCGAGCATGGAGTGCGGCCCTGAATCGTCACCGCCGGAGACCAGCGGCCCACGATCGCGACGCAGCATGATGAGCAGCAGGGCGAATCCGGCACCGAAGAGTGCCGCGATGCCGATGGCCACCCGGATATGCGGGTCAGCCAGTGCCACCGCGATGACTGCCGCCACGATCCCGAGTCCTCCCCCGCCCTCGACCGGGATATGCGCCATGTTGATCAGCGAGGGTGAGGGTGGTGCAAGGCGGCGATCGCCGCCGGTTCGAACAGCGATCCGCCTGGTGGCGAGCAGGACGGCGAGGATGATGCCGCCGACGACGCCTGGGACGAGGATGATGAGCAGGGGTTCCATCGGACGCCTCCTCTCTCACTCAATGGCCTTATTGTACTAATACATTACGACAAGTCAAGCGAATGGTTCCCTGCTCATGAACGACCGTCTTCACGGCCCGCCCCTGGCTCAACGGCGAGCGAATGCGTAGAGCATCGGCGAGGTCAGCAGCGCGGCGGGATCGGCCCGGAGTTCAGCGGCCAGCACGGCTTCATACCGCTGCTGCAGCGCGAGGAGCGACTCCGCCGTCAGGTCTCGCAGGGCCTTGTGCGCGAGCGAGCGGAGACTCGACTCCCAGGCTCGATCGAGGTCGCGGACGGAGAAGCGGATCGGATCGGTGACGGCGCTGGTATCGACGAAGCCGGCAGCGCTCAGGGCGTTCTGGCAGGCACTCTCGGATCCCAGTGGCGCGCACGGATCGTCGAGCACCACGCCGTACTCGGCAGCGCACTCGCGGAACAGGCGCCCGGCCACCGGGAAGCCTGCCGGCATCGTCGAGAAGGCCATCAGCCCTCCCCGTCTCAGCAGCCGATGCCACTCGCGAAGGCCTTCGACGACCGGGATGTAAATCAGCGAGGTCGCTGCGGTGACGACGTCGAATGCTGCGGCTGGAAACTGCGTCAGGGCGGTCGCGTCGCATTGAATGAACTCGATGTTGGCGAGGCTCGACGCGGCCGCTTCAGCGCGTGCCTCCGACAGCATGCCATTCGAGAGGTCCACGCCAACAACGCTACCCTGGCTCCCGACCTGCCGCGCCGCGTGCAGCGCCACAAATCCGGTCCCGGTCCCGGCGTCGAGCACGCGATCGCCCGCTTTCAGCCCGCACAGATCGACGAGCCGTTCAGCAGAAGCCCGATGCCAGTCGCTGTCGCGATACCCACGCGCCCGGAGGTCGAACGTGGCCGCGATCTCGTCCCTGCGGGCGTCCATGGACTCTGTTCAGCTGGAGGTCAGATAGCGGTTGGGAACATTCTCGAGTGGAGGGACGCTCCGCCCCGCAGCTTGCAGCAGCCGTCTGATGTTGCCATAGATGTCCAGGTCCTTCCGGTGCACCTGCGGCATCAGGCCCAGTTGCGCGTAAGAAACCGGCGTGACGTCGAAGAACGTCGTCTCCCACTCGAATCCTCTCCCCCAGGTGATGCCCGGCAGCGTCACGTCGGGCCGCGCACCGGCATCGAGCAGCAACTCGAGGATCGGCGCCGACCGGTTGCGGTTCGAGTTGACCGTATGGAAGATCGGCGTATGTCCGTCGAGACCGTGCGCATCGAGCGCGGCGCGGGCATCCACATCAGCCCCCATCTCGACGAGCACGCGCGCGGCCTTCAGGTTCCCGAACTCCGCGGCCACGTGCAGCAGTGAAGCCCCAAGCAGCGGAGTGAACGCCGATATCATCGAGGTGCGATGGTCGAGCAGCGACCGGTCCGCGAGAATCGCATCGCGAAGGCCGTCCGGATCATCCAGCAGGACCGAGGCGATCCGCGGGTCGTCGAGCTCGGCGCCGCGTTCGAGCAGCAGCCGCAGGCAGTCGGGGAAGGCGTCCGAGCGCGAGTACATCTCCGTCAGTGAATTGACGATCGACTTGCCCTTGACTGGCGCGTGGACGTCCAGGCCGGCATCGAGGATCCCGCGGATCTCATCGACCGAGTGGGTTTCGAACGCGCCGAGGAGCTGAAACTCAGTGGTCGGCATCTTCACTGTCCCTCTGGCTCGTCGTCGTAGGGATTTCCCGGGCCCGGCCGTGGCGGCGGACGGTCTGGCTTCCACCAGAGATCGGGAGCAGCCGGCGGCGGCTGCAGGGCACTCACGTTGGCCGTGCGAATCTCCGCGAAGATGAAGTTTTCAGACGGCACGGGCGATCCTGCCAGCCGCCTGAGCATCGCGAGCTGGCCGGCATGCGTCATGGCGTCGCTCAACGGTCCCTGCAGGAACTGCTGATCCGAAATCCTGGCGACGAGCGTCTCGTCAGCGAAGTCGGCCTGCAGCCCCGCGAGAGTCTCGTGGAACCGTTCGACTTCTTCCGCGAAAGTCGCGAGCGGCGGTGGCGCGAACTCGCCGCCATGCAGCATCGTGCGCGCGTATCCGATGACGCCGGTCATGTGCAGGATCAGCTCGTGCGGCGTCCGCACGTGGGTGCCGGCACGAAAATCCGCGAACGCCGGTGGCGCATCGCGCAAGGCCTTCTGCGTGCGATACGCGAGCGCGGCGAGGAAGTGCTGCAGGAGCTGACGCGACTCCGTCATGCTGCTCACACTCTAGAGACCTGCCCCTACGGACACATCGGCCGCAGGCACCAGCCGCCAGTTTAAGTAGGCGACCAGTATGCCGATGATGACGACCGGCGGCCCCTCGAACGCGGTCCAGTACGCGGGAAGTCCGGCGTGGATGTCAATCGTTAGCAGCATGAAGCCGAAGACCACGTTCATCACGGCGACATACCAGACGAGCGGACGGTAGCGCCGAACGTCGGTCGAGATCACGAACAGCATCACGCCGTGAAAACCGTAGAAAGCCGCCACCGAGCGCGCCAGGTAGTCCACGAGCGGTGTCCGTGGGAATTCACCGAGTCCGAGCCAGCGATGCGTCGAGGCCATCCAGTCGACCGGAAGGAAGACCGCCAGAAACGCGGATCCGGTCAGAATGGCACCACACCGGAGCAGAAACACCAGAGGTCGGGGCGTCATCTCGATTCGCCGATTGCGGCACTCCTGGCGCGAAGCACGGCGGTCACCTCGGCGACGGTGGTGAAGATGGCGTCGCCCATGTAACGGAGACTCGCAATCGCGCGCTGGCCGGCTTCCTCGTGGCCCGCGCCGCAGGCATCCTCCACGACCAGCGGAATGTAACCGAGGTCGGCGCCCTGGCGAACGGTCGGCTCGATGCCGATTTCCATCGCGACGCCTGCGATCAGGAAGGCCCGGATGCCGCAGTCGCGAAGCATGGTGTCGAGCGGGGTCCCTTCGAATGCCGACATGCCGATCTTGTCGAACACGGCTTCGGTGTCGCGCGGCGCCAGCTCGGGGACGATCTCGTGCGACTCGGATCCGCGGAGAAACCACGGCTGGATCTCGTCGATCGAGGTCTTGCGCTGCCACGCCAGCGCCTGCCGCAGCTGGAAGACGCCCATCAGGTTCTTCGGCAGCGAGGTGTGCCGCAGGAAACAGGTGCGGATGCCGGCGTGGCGGACCGCGGCCAGCAGTTCGGCCACCTTCGCGGTGATCTCCGTGGCGCGCTGAAGCTGCCGCATGATCCCGACCTGCATGTCGTAGACGATCAACGCGGTGCGGTCCGGGTCCAGCGCTTCCGCCAGTGTCTCGGGCACGTCGAGGCCGTAGGCTCGCTTCATGAGGGCACGACCGGATTCAGCGGGCCGGGGCGGCCAGCGACTGCGGGTTGAGATCGCCGTAGAACTTCCAGTCGAGATTCATGTCCCTCGCGAGCCGGATCCGGCGATCCAGCGCGAGGCGCAGCAACGCGATCGGCATGCTGCCCTGCCGCATGATCTCGTCGTGGAACTGCACGTCAGTGAGGACCTTGCCCTCCACCAGCTCCCGTCGCAGGCCGCGCAGCTGCAGGCCACCCAGCAGGTACGCCGCCTGGTAGAGCGGGCCGTACCCGGCCGCCGGATCGAATGATCGGCGCACTTCTGCGGTGGCGTTGTCGCGCTCATGCCCGACCCGCTCGACCAGGAAGTCGATCGCTTCCTGCGGCGACCACTGTCCCATGTGGAACTTCAGCGAAAAGATGATCCGCGCGCAGCGATGCATGCGCCAGAACAGCGCGCCGACCTTCTGCTCCGGCGTCTTGTTGAACCCCATGTCATAGAGAGTCAATTCCCAATAGAGTGGCCAGCCCTCACCGAAGAACGCGCCGCCGCCGGTGAGATTCGCCCGGTAGGCGTTGAACCGGGCGCTCATGTACGAGACCAGATTGTGGCCGGGAATCATTTCGTGAAAAGCGGTGGCGTGCGAAAAACCCGGATTGTTGCCGCGCATGCTCTGGATGCGGGCTTCGTAATCCATCGTGTTGGTCGGGTACGAGACGCTGATCTGGGTGCCGCCCGTGAAGAACGGGTTCACCAGCTGCCGCTCCGGCGTCATCATGATCATGTGCAGGGACTCGGCGGCCACCTGCGGCACGGTGATCAGCTTGTTCGCCCGCAGGAAATCGATCGCCTCGAACAACAGGTCCCTGATCATCCGCGGCTGATCGCCCGGCGCGACCGCCGCATCCTTGGTCTTCTCGACCGCTTTCTTCCAGTCGTCACCGAATCCCATCTCTCGCGACGCCTTGAGCATTTCGCGGTCGCACCACGCGAACTCCCGCTCGGCGAGCGCGATCAGCTCCTCCGGCGTGTACGGGATCATCGCCTCGGACAAATCCTGCAGCAGGCCCTCGCGACCGCGGGCCGGGCCTGGAATACCGGTGTCGTCCGGCTTGCGCGGCGGGTTCGGATCCAGCTTCAGGTTGGCGCGGGCAATCTGGGTCTCGGCCGTGCGGCGTATGAACAGGTAGTCGACCTGCGCGTTGCGTGACAGCTTGTCGAAGTCCAGCGATCTGAGGGCCGACAGCCAGCTCGTATAGAAGGCCGAATCGCGCGATTCCTGTCCGCCCCCCCGTCCGCCGCGCCCACTGCCCTCACCGGTGAACCGCGTGACGATGTCGCGCATCTCGTCCTGAGGGAGCGCGACGATCTCGTTCAGGTCCGGAACGTCGGGAAACGGCGGCTGCGCGCCGATGGCGATCGGAGGCGTCGAGGCAGCGCTGACCGGCACCGCGAGATTCTCAGCGGCAACCTTCTCGCGCAAGAGCGACGCATAACCCTTCAGCGCCTCGTCCACCTTCGCGTACGGCACTCCCATCCACCACGTGAACAACGGGTCGTAGCCGTTGTAAAAGGTGAACCACTCAGTGGTGATCGCGCGCAGCTGCTCGACCGCGGTTGCCCCGAGAATGGCCTGGTCGGCATTGACCCGCGGCGGCGTGGCCGTCAATCGGGTAATCTCCCTCGTCACCTCGGTTATCGTCGCCGCGGCCCGCTGCGCGTTCATGTCCTCGACGCGGATACGTGACTCCACCAGCCGTACGATCGTTGGCGCGAACGGCGTGACCCTCAGGACCTGGCCCAGTGTTTTCGCATCCTCCTCGAGTTGCGCGGTGTTTGCCGCGATCGCCGCTGACAGCTCGGCCAGGTCGGACCTCGCCTGCGCCGTGAGCCGCGACGAATCGATCCGCTTGATCGCGGCCTGCCAGTTGGCGTCGAACCGCCCGAGCCTCGCAATGCGCGCCGGGGATACCGGAATCAGCGATGGGGCTGGTGCCTGGTCGGCATTGCCCGCGCGTCCGCGCCGTCCCCCGCCACCGCGTGCAGCACCGTTCGCGTAATTTCCAGCGAGCGTGGCTCGATCGAGCGCGTAGCGCTGCGCCACCATGCGCAGTTCGCTCTGGGGCGCGGCGAGCAGCGGCCTCAGATCGGCCGGGACGGTATCCGGCGCCTGAAGTCCCCGAGCAGAGACGACGCAGGCCAGGAAGACGAGGAACGTTAAGAAAGGCGCAATTCGTCGAGACGCGGGCAAGCGGTGAGCTCCTGAAACGAGGAGCGTATCTCAACTCGGCGCAGGAGCGGCACTCTGGCGGGATTGAGCTTACCGACGGCGATAGAGCAGCGTCTGCAGGCCGGCTGAGCCATCCGAGCCGCGGTTGCTGATGACGATCCGCAATCGGCCGCCCTCGTCCATGGACCAGACCTCACGGCGTTCGCTCCAGGTCGTCGGTTCGACTCGTTCTGTGTGGCTCTCATTCTCGAAGACCAGCGCATCGCCGTCCCACTTGACCGCGTGAGATGTGAAAGGACCACTCTGACGTCCCTCCCTGCCAATTCCGCCAACTGTTCCGCCGATAATCCCAATCTGATGGGTTTCGGTGACGGGGTTCGTCTCGAGCGTCCGTTCGATGGTGATCGACGGGAAGGTGACCCTGGCCGAGCCGTCTCTCGTACTTTTTCCGAGCTGGAATTGGCGAACGGAAAGCGTGCGAGGGTTATCGGGACTCGAGGGTGAGGCGCTTTCCAACACCCACTCGCCGGAGAAGTCCGGTCGTGATGCCGCCAGAGACTGGTGATCAGAAGCGCCGGACGGAGCCCCGTGCAAGAGCGCGACGGCGAGCGCCCCGCAGACGTTCAGCCACCTGCCCACTTGCGGACGATTAAGTGCACCGCGCCGTTCGTGAAACACACCTGCCTCGAGCGATGAGCCACACCTGTGGGACTCCAGCTGTACTGCCAGCATGATTCGAGCGGAGATCCCAGCCGCTCCCGGAGATCCAGCCCGGTGAGGCCGGCAGTGACGCCACGGGCCACGCACCGGCCATCTTCGTAGGCTGACGCCACGCGGTCGTGCTGAAGCCGGATGATTAGACACCCGTTTCGCGCTGCGGGTCTCTCGTCGGGCGGCCGATCGTCCGGCTCCGTGTAGAACCACCACTCTTGGTACGGCGAGCCCAACAGCTCACGGACTTCCCGCTCCGTAAGGCCGGGCCGAATCGTTCGAAAGGCTGTTTCCGAGAAGCCCGAGGCATACGAGGTGTCTTCACGAAGAAGCACACCCTTGATTGCATCACGGGTGGGTTCACTGTACGAGATCACCCCGATGGCGCCCACCCACAAGGTGAATGCCGGAAGGATCACCTTCGCCACGACTCGGCCCGGCCACAGTGCGAACACCAGGACAGGCGAGAACAGACCCAGTTCGACCAGGGCGATGAGGGCCCCGTCGGTCGACAGGAAATCGAATCCGATCGGCGCGACGGGGATCGGCCGCCACGGTGCGAAGTAGCGCGTGAGACCGATCGGCCACAGCAGCGCGCAGCCAAGTCCGCCATCGGTCATGGTGTCGAGCAGCGCGTGACTGGCGAGCACCGCGGTCGCAACGAGCGCGACCCGTCGGCCTGGCCGCTTCAGTCCTGCTGCGACCGCGCCGATTGCAAGCCCCACCGCGAGGGCCATCGCCAGGGAGTGCGTGGCTCCTCGATGTCCCCAGGGATCGGCGTAGCTGACGCCCATCGCAAACCCGATGACGTCGATATCGGGAAGCAGGGATACCGCCGACCAGAAGGCCATCGACGAGAGCGACGGCACGCGGCCATCGCCAGCGATCCTGGCCGCCGCCATCCCGACCGTCACATGTCCGATGCTCGCCACGTTCGATGGCCTCCGTTCTCCTCCTCTCCGTTCCCTTCGTCACCTCGCATCAACGAAGCCGATCCCATCGAGCCGCGGCACGCAGGCGCTGGCATCGAGCTCGGCGGCGATGAACTTGTCGTCGTGATGACCGCGCTCGTCGAGCTCGCGGCCGGAGCCGCAGGCGTCGAGCGTCATGAGCAGGTTGTCACGACAGCGCTCGAAGATTGCGACGGCCGCCTCGGCCTCAGGTGAACGTGGCCCTGGCAGCCAAGACAGGATCGCGCCGGCACCCAGCGCATCTTCGAGCGCGGGTCGCATCGATCCGTCCCGCCAGCGCTCGCCGGATGGAATCACGTTGAACGTCCGGCCCGCCTGCTGCGCGAACTCGGCGACTGCGCGCGCGTTTCTCAGGCAGCCGGCAAGCACGAGGGAGCCGCTCGGCGCCGCGGCGAGCGACACTCGCGCGCCGTTCGGCGACGGCAAGACGCACCGAAGGCCCGCCGGCGCATCGACATACGACTTGGGCGCCAGCGAGTAGCGCGACCGTCGCCGCTTGCCGGCCAGCTCGGCGCCGTGAACGCGGGCAAACTCCGCCGCGGCCGGATCGTCCCAGCCGTTCCAGCCGTACGGGATCATCGTGACGCCACGCGAGACCGCTACGTCCACGCAGGTGCCGAACGAAAAGACGTCCACGACGATCACCACGTCCGCGGGCGCGAGCGCGCTGACAGCTTCGCAGCCCCACTCGCACCGGCTGGTCCAGTCTTTCTGGGCGAATGGCGTCATCGCACACTCAGAACGACACGCAGGGCCCTGATGCCGCCGGCTGTGCAGGTACAGGCCGAACCGACAGGAATTGCACCTTCGGCGGCATCGTCGGCGCCAGCGTGATGGAGACCTGCACCTTTCCCCGCTCACAGCTCATCGTCCAGGTGCCACGCAGCGCATTCTCGACGACCTCGAACTTGTCCGGCGGTGCGCATTGCCCTGTCTTCCCAATCAGCTCTTCGACCTCCTTGCGGCGCCGGTCCTTCGAACGATCCATGAAGAGGTTCTCCGCGGCGAGGCTCTCGGCCACTCCGTCGTCCCATCGGACGATCAGCTTCGACACGTCGTCGCGCGCAGCAACCAGCGCCGGCGAAGGCACGATCTGGCGCGGCACCAGGCCTCCCGTGCGTTCGAGTCGATCGAAGGCGGCGCCGACGGTGTTGCCCCAGCCGGTGTAAGTCAGGTTGCCGAACGCGATGATCCCGACGCCGTAGTCCGGCAGCCATCGCATGAGCGATCCATACCCGGGCAGGCCTCCGCCGTGAGCTATCGCCGAGCGGAACTGGCAGGTCTGGGTGTTGCTCAGGCCGTAGCCGTAGCTGCCCGAGGTCAAGTGCGCCGACATCGCCGACTTGTCCAAAACGACCCGCATGGTGGAAGGGCGCCATGGCTGCTGCATCTCGCGCAGCGACGCCCGGCGCAGAGGTCCCGCCTCGGTTCCGTCGCGTGGCGGCCACGCGTCGAGAAAGAGCGCGACGTAGCGGCTCAGATCCCGGATCGTCGTCAGCATCCCTCCCATCGATCCAAATGACCCATGCGGGAGCGCCGGTTCTTCTTTCCACCGCTCGTCTTCCCACCGGTACCCGATCGCGAGGCGTCCCTTTGGCACACGGTCGGCGTGCAGCGTCGTGGACGTCATGCCGAGCGGTTGAAGGATGTTCTTCGTCACGTAATCGTCGTACGACTGGCGCGAGACGGCAGAGACCACGCGCCCGAGAATGGCGAAGCCGTAGTTCGAGTACTCGTATGCCGTGCCTGGTGCAGTCGAGAACGGGATGCCGCCGCGCAGCATCCGGGTGAAACGCTCTTCGGTTTCCGAGAGCTGCTGATCGCCCCACGGGTTGTCCTCAGGGAACCCCTCCGAATGCGTCAGCAAGTGGCGGATCGTGATCCTGGGTGAATCCGAGGTCGGATAGCGCAGCGATTTGAGCTCCGGCACATACCGTTCGGCCGGATCATCCAGCGAGAGCTTCCCCTCGTCCCGAAGCCGGAGAATCGCCATCGCGGTGAAGCTCTTGGTCATCGACGCAATGCGAAAGACGGTGTCGGCGTCGACCGGCGTGCTGGAAACGACATCCCGGACGCCCGCGGCACCCGAGTGCGCGAGCTCACCGTCGATGATCACGCCCCATGCCGCACCCGGCACATGAGCGGTCTTGACGAAGTCCGTGAACTGCCGATCGATGTCTCCGAACGCGGACTCCAGTCTGGCCCGGCGGTCCGGAACCGCGAATGCCTGTGGAACGCCGGGCGTCGACGATGAGACGACCGCGATGAGGCTGGCGAGCAGGAGCGGGATGCGCATACGGGCTCATCCTATGGGATCAACTCCCAACTCCCAACTTCCAACTCCCAAGGGAAGTCGCTCGCACGACTGGGCGAAAGTCGCGGAGCGAGCTAGTTCCATCGAATTTCACCGGGCTGTTCGACCGGCTCCCCTTGGGAGTTGGTAGTTGGTCGTTGGGAGTTGACCTTTACACCCTAGGACGCCAGGACTTCCGCGAGCGCGTCGAAGCGTTCGGACCAGTACTGTTTGAGCCGGCTCGCGGCGTCGGGGTCGCGCAGCTTCGTGTGCTGCACCGCGACGGCGCTCTTCGAGCGCCCCTTCGACATGAAGCCGACCGCGACGATGCTCTGATCCTCGCCATCGAGGCGGATCGACCTCGGCGGGATGGCGGTGCGAACCTTGCCGATTCTCCCGTCCAGCCATCGCCTGCGGACGCGCGCATTCGCCCAGGCGTCGAACAACGTGTCCACCGGCACGTTGTAGGTCCTGGACTTGTTCGCCTCGTAGGTTCCGTCCCGGCGCTGACCGATGGCGCGGAGGCCCTTGATGCGCTCATACCCGACGGTGACTGACTGGGCCCACCAGCCGTCGATCTTGTATTTCGTGCTCACGAGCGCCGCGATCTCGCCGTGCGACATCTTGTCGGCGCCGTAGTGATCCAGCGCGAAGACCCACCGGTCCCACGCGCAGCCGGTCTTCGCCTTGATGGTCGCGTCGGCCATTCCGGCGAGCCGGGCGTAGTCGACCTTCGGCGCCGGCGACGCCGACGCTGCACGAGCGGCGGCCGCCGAATCGGTTTTCCGTTCCGTTGCGGACCTGGCGACGACTTTTGCGCGGGCGGCTGTATAGGATTCCCCGGTCTTGCTCATCCGAGCACGAACGAGGCGCTTGAGATCCTTGTTGCGAGGCATCGTCTCTCACTCCTTCAGGCGCACCACGGGCACCCCCCGGCAGCACACCATGGACGCGAAAAGGAGCTGACGATTCGGATCCGGGAGTATGCCCCCCTTTGCCTCGCACGGGACTCCCGCCGGGGGGGAGTCTCAGAGGTTGGGCGTGGACCAGCGCCGGGCAGAAGCATCGCGCGTACGGACCTCAGACGTCAAGAACTTCGTTTCACGCTCGCGGGTTCGCGGGTCCGCGGGTCCGCGGGTTCGGCTCGGAGCAAACAGTGCGCCTGTCCGGATCAGCAAGGTAACGATCCCGCGAACTCGCGAACCGCGACCCCGCGACCAGAACACCTGGAACCCTATGCGCCTTCGAGTGTCAAAGTAGTAGACGGCCTCCTACCGTGGTGGTAGATTGCCTCCTACTTATGGCGAAGACCCGTCAGAAGCCGGAACTGCTCCAGGGCACGCTCGATCTGCTGATCCTCCGCACGCTGCAGTGGGGACCGCAGCACGGTCACGGCATCGGCGTGGCGCTCCGTGCGAGCTCTGATGAAGTGTTGAATATAGACCACGGCTCGCTCTACCCGGCGCTGCACCGGCTCGAGCGCGAGGGCTGGGTCGACGCGACCTGGAAGACCAGCGATCGCAACCAGCGCGCGAAGTACTACCGCCTCACCGCTGCCGGACGGCGCCAGCTGGCGGTCGAGCGCAGCCGGTGGAGCCGGTTGTCGGCGGCGATTGCACGAGTGTTGGGGCCGGCGTGAGTCGGCCGGGGCTAAAGCCCCGGCCAGGGTCCAGGAGACAGCCATGCTGTGGAGACGCCTGCGGAAGATCCTGAAGCGAACCTTGTTCTTCCCGTCGCAGGCCAACCGCGACCTCGACGACGAGATCCGCTTCCACCTCGCGGAAGAGACGCGCCTGCAATCAGAGCGTGGCCTCTCTGACGACGAGGCCGTCGTCGCCGCCCGTCGGCTGTTTGGCAACGTCGCCGTTGCGAAAGAGGAAACGCGCGCGGTGTGGGTGTCGACACGGCTCGAACAGTTCCTGCAGGATCTGCGCTTCGGATGCCGCATCCTGACCAGGTCGCCGGGCGTGAGCCTGACGTCGACGATCCTGATCGCGCTGGTCATCGGCGGCAACACCACGGTGTTCTCGATCGCTCACGGCGTCCTCGCCAAGCCCTCACCTGGCGTGCATGCACCCAGGCTGGCCACGGTCAGCTGGGTCGCCGAGAACGGCGACATCCAGACCCACGCCGACTTTCCCGTCTACTCGCATTTCGTCGATCGGAGCTCGGTGTTTCAGCCGATCGCCGCGTTCGACTTCGCGCGCCTGACCATGACGCTCGACAGCGGCAGCTACGCAGTCCGGGCGGGTATCGTGACGCCGAACTATTTCGACACCCTGGGCGTCCGCCTCGTCAAGGGCCGGAGCTTCCTGCCTGAGGAGGCCAAGCCTGGTCCTGCGCGGCTCGTCGCGGTCATCGCTCATCACGTCTGGCAGAACAACTTCGGTGGCGTGGACGATATCGTCGGGAAGCCCATCACCGTGAATGGCCAACCCGCGACGATCGTCGGAGTTGCCGAGCAGAACTTTCGCGGCGCCATCTTCATCGAGCTTGCCGACCTGTGGATTCCGCTGACCGGAGAGGGCCGCGACCAGCTGCAGGTGAACCGCGGCGCCTACCTCATGATGATCGGGCAACGCAAGGATGGCGTCTCCCTCTCGCAGGCGCAGACCCAGCTCGCGACTCTCTGGATGCAGCTGCAACAGGCTCGCCCGGAACTGAAACAGCGGTACAAAGTCAGGCTCGTCCCCTACTCCGCGACCGCGGGCGGCAACAGCATCGTGGCCACCCGCGGCAACCGGATGCTCGCCGTCTTCTCGGTGGTCACGGCCCTCACCCTCGTGATTGTCTGCGCCAATGTCACGAACCTGCTGATCGCGCGCGCGATGGTCAGGCAACGGGAGATGGCCGTACGTCAGTCACTCGGCGCCTCGCGCGGACGGATCGTCCGCTGTCTGCTGGCCGAGGGTCTGGTGTTGTCGGTCGTGGCCTGGGTCGCCGCCTGCCTGTTCGCCTGGTGGGTCTCGAAAGCCGTCGTGCCCTTCGTCGTGCCGGAAACCGGGGTGGTGCCCCCGGATCTGGCGCCCGACTGGACCGTGGTCGCATATGCGCTCGGCCTTGCGCTGCTCTGCACGCTCGCGGTCACCGCCGGCCCCGCGCTCCGCATCCGTCACCAGCAACTGCTCCCATTCCTCAAAGTAGGCGAGCAAGGTGTCGTCCAGGGACGTTCACGCCTGACGCACGGCCTGGTGGTACTGCAGCTTGCCTTTTCGGTGCTTCTCCTGACGAGCGCCGGGCTCGCTCTCCGATCGCTCTCGCTGCAAGACAGCCTCGACGTCGGATTCGAGACCCGGAACATCCTGCTGGCGACCGTGAATACGGCGGCGGGCGCTACGACGCCCGAAACGAACCGGCGGCTCCTGGAGGGCCTCCAGGATCAGCTCGCCAGACTGCCAGGCGTGGAGCAGGTCTCGTATCGGTCCGGCCGGCGGCTCGCCAGCGGGAGCGGTTTCCCGGTTCGCCGTGAGCAGTCGGAGGAATCCGTACTCGCCCTAGACAATACAGTCGCGCCAGGCTACTTCGCGACATTCGGTGTGCCCTTCGTTGCCGGGCGTGATTTCACGAGAGCGGGGAATTCGTCGTCACGTTCTGCAATTGTCACCAGGCAGTTGGCCGATACGTTATGGCCGCACGAGTCCGCGATCGGGAAGATTCTGCTCACCGGGCCAGCCGATCGACTCGCCAGGTCCGAGATTGTCGGAGTCGTCGAGAATGCGTACTTCAGCGGGCGTGGCACCGAGGGGCCCCCTCGATACGTCTTCTTCTCGAATGCCGAACGGCCTGCGGCTCCAGGCGAAACAACCTTCTATATCCGCCATCGCGGCCAGCTCGACGCAATGGCGCCGGTGGTCGCGCGAGCGTTGCGCCAGGCGGACGGACGGATACCCATCGCCAGCCTCCGCTCGATCGAGACGGAGATCTCGTCGGAAGTCGCGCCGTTCTGGATTCTCACCACGTTGCTGACGCTCTTTGCGGCCGGGTCGCTGATCATCGCCGCGATCGGTCAGTATGCGGTCGTCGCCTTCGATGGCCGGAGGAGGACGCGCGAGTTCGGGTTGCGCATCGCGCTTGGCGCATCGTCCAACCAGCTCGTCACCTCGGTGATGGCGGAGAGCTTCCGCCTGACGGCGATCGGGATCGTCGCGGGGTTCGCGTTGAGCGTCGCGGCGGGCACGGTCCTGGCCCGCGTGCTCTTCGGGATCACGCCCACGGATCCGCCGACCTATCTCGGCGTCTTCGTGCTGCTCGCGACGGCGTCGCTGGTGGCCTGCTATCTACCCGCACGACGCGCCGCGCGGACCGATCCGTTAGTGGCGTTGCGCACGGAATAGCCCCACCCTACACTGGCGGCTGCATGCCGCGAATCGACGCAACAATGGGGAGACCCACGAACGGAATGTGCCCAAACAGCTGGACCCACCAGCGGAAACCGATCGGCGTCGCCCGATGCGTCAGTGCCGGAATCACCACGAGCGACATCAGCAGCCAGATGAGTGGTCCGTAGACTGCCGCTACTCCGGCGAGTCCCGATGTGGTCATCGTCGCCTGCCGAAGCCACGGCCAGCTCGAAAACACCACGAGAAAGACCGCTGACCAACCGAACGCCACGCCGACGTGCATGAGAACCCCAATCAGGGCCGTTCGCGAGCCTCCGCGCAGCGCGTCCGGGCCAAGGAGCGTCGCCGCAACGCCCTGGAACAGCCGTTGAACGGTCGAACCGTAGAAGACCGCGCTCAGGATGCTCGAGAAGAGACCATCGACAATGGCGGTCAGGATACCGGCCGCCAGGAGATACCACAGCCATCCGTTGATCGATGCCTTCATTGGTGTGAACTCGCTGGTTTCTCCACCACGCAAAACAGATTACCGTCGGGATCCTCGAGGACGACGAAGTCATCGCCCGCGCGATACCGCCAGGGATAGCGCGTCGCGCCGAGAGCGGCGAGCCGCTGCACCTCCGCGTCGCGATCGCTCGTATAGAGATCGATGTGCAGCCGGCTTCGCGACGACCGCTTCGTGGGCACGCCGTTCAACGATACATTCGGTCCGCGCCCTTCCGGATCGCGCAACACGCACCAGCCTGGCGAAGGTGGCTCGCGCGGCACATAACGGAGCGCTTCGCTCCAGAACGCGAGCATCCGATCGAACTCGTAACACGCGATGACGATCGAGCCGATTTTGAGCGAACCCATTTGTGGCAGGATCGGGGATCGAGGGCGAGATGTCCATTGCCAGCGATTACCTCAAGGAACTGAACAATGAGCTCCCCGCGACTCGGACACTCCTGGCGCGGGTGCCTGACGACAAGGGGCCGTGGAAGCCCCACCCGAAGTCGTCGGCGCTCGGCCATCTCGCACAGCTCGTCGCCAGGCTGCCCTCGGTGATGACGAAAATCGTCAAGGGCGTCGACCTCGACCTTGTCGACGGCCCGGGCTACTCCCTCGAACCTACCGAGACGCTGCTCCGCGAGTTCGACGGCAACGTGGATGAACTCAAAGCGTCGCTGGCAAGCGCCAATGAGGCAGACTTCGTCCTGCCCTGGAGGTTGCTCTACGGCGGCCAGGTAATCGACACCGCCAGCAGAAAAGATGTGCTGCGAAACACCGTCAATCACTTCGTGCACCACCGCGCACAGCTGACAGTCTATTTGCGGATGAACGAGGTGCCCCTGCCTCCGTTGTACGGCCCTACCGCGGACGAACGCTAGTGTCGCGTCCCCGAAGTCCTGTTAACACCGAGGGCGGCGATGCGCCCGGCGCGCAAGGCGCGAGGAGGGCGCATACCGGGAGTATGCAACCGACGAGCAACGCCGCGCCCCGGGATGCAGCG
>Ga0209382_10002358_pt1 | contig 27665 bp, 38 predicted proteins | sample SoiMetdeltSBSDD5_FD_187599 | JGI IMG/M metagenome (GOLD analysis project Ga0209382, IMG submission 187599) | Bulk soil microbial communities from a Populus tree surrounding site in Tennessee, USA - Soil MetaG P. deltoides SBSDD5 (SPAdes) (version 2) | ecosystem: Environmental > Terrestrial >... | reverse complement strand
CCGTGTCGGGATCGAACGCTTCCGTTTGCAGCATGCCAAACCTGGCTGTTCGAACTATGCCAGGGCAGACTTCGCCTTCTCCCGCATGAGACGGCGGCGCTCAAGGCTTTCGCGTGACCACGTCGTCTCCAGATCATAGAACTCAGCGACCATCTTTGCGCCCGGTGGCAGGGTGAGCCATGGCTGTTTTGATGATGTGAAGATGTGGATGTCGGGCGGTAGGCGATCGGGCTCATCGAGGGTACCGACGCGGACGAAGCGGACCGCGGGACCGGCTTGGGGATAATTGCTCCAGATCCCCACGCGGCAGGCAGGGCATCTTGCAATGCGCTGACCCTTTCCGCTGAGCGATGGCGTTAGAATGATGTCCGGCTCGCCAGCGAGATGGGTAACGCGATCCGCTTCATACAGGGCGTTGAGCGCGAAGGCCGTTCCGGTCTCGCGCTGGCACCAGCGGCAATGACAGGCGTGAACGATGAGCGGTGATCCCTTCAGCCGATAGCGCAGCTGCCGGCATGTGCATCCACCTTCCATGGGCTTGGTCCTTTTTGCTCGAAAGCACTCGACTATTGATCCCACGAGGGTCGACCGGTGTTAAGCGATGAGCTAGCGCGACGACTCATGCAGATTGGCCATGCGCCCCCGGCAGCTCGTGCAGCGCATGCGGAGCTCAATGGCCGGGAAATTCTCGCCATAGAGCGGAATGAGATTTGCGGGGTAGAGCACGCGCCGGTGCTTGCAGCGGCGGCAGACCGCGACCAGAGCCATCTTGGCGGTGACGAGCTGCGCGAGGGTCCGGCCGATGCCGTCCTCACGGGCGTAGCGATTGCCTGGGCGCATCTGTTGCGGAGGCCTCATGCAGGCAACGGCCTCATCGAGAGGAGAGGGGCCGCCTGCAGGCTCCGGACCGTAGGGCAAGCGGGGGCGGTCCGGAGAGGGGGCTTGCAGGCGGCATAGAGGCGTTGTATCAAGTCTGGAACAAAAAGGGAACATACTTGCCATGGGCTGTTGAAATGACGCAGAATTTGCCGGAATTGCGAGCCGCGGAAGCTGAGGTCGTGCGGGAGTGGCACTGGCTCCACGACTCACTAAATGAGATCGCGCGGGTGCGCGCGGAGCAGGGCGACGCGCAGGCTTTTCGGCTCATGCAGGCGCAGGCAATGGTGGTAGGTCAGCGACGCATTGACCTCTCGATGCGCATTGCCGAATTAGAGCGGGTCAGCAGTTGACCCCCGAAGCGACCGTCTCTCCTACGCAGAACGGGGCTCTTCGGTGCGAAGGATCTCCACCGCCGGCGGTGCGAGGAGGATTTCGCTGAAAGCGTGCATCCAGTCGCCGGTCTTGTCCTTGGAGCCCGCGCCGCGATGCCGGAACTCCTCAAGTTGGTCGAGGCTGGTTAGCCCGACTTCGAACTGCAGGGCCGGCCCGCCATGGGCGCGCGTTAGTGGAATGAGGATGCGGGCTTCGAGCCCTTTCTTCCGGGCGGCCTCAAGCTCCTGGCGCATGGACTTGAGCGCGCGTTCCCGGTTGGCTGGTGCGACGTCGTAGGAAAAGCGAGCGAGGTACATGGGTTTCTCCGCGGTGATGGTGCAAGTACTAAACCCCGCGCACTGCTGAGAGTTCGAGCTGGGTTCTGGATTGAGGGCTGATAAGGATGAGCCGCAAGCTGGTGAATGCCATCTGCCGCAAGTTCCCCGGCGCCGAAGTGTCAGACCCTTGGGGTGGAGGACATGACGCCTGGAAGGTGGGCGGCAAGATGTTCGCTTGCATCGGGGCGGTCATGCCTGGGGTGTCGGTGAAGACGGACAGTATCGAAACGGCGGAAATGTGATTGAAGCGGGTGTGGGCGTGAAGGCGCCCTACTTCCATCGTTCGTGGGTCAACCTGCCTTGGGCGACGTCCGAGGATGAGCTTCGGCACCGATTGGCGGCATCCTACAAGCTGGTTCGTTCAAGTTTGCCCAAGAAGGTGCAAGCGGGTCTCAAGCCTTTCGAGTGAAGAACAGGCGAAAGGTCCTACGAGTACCCGCACGGGCATTTTGGATAGTGATACCTAGGCTCGCGTCACGTGCGCCGAGACGCATTGCCAGCGCCCATCGCGAAGCTGCCAATCATCGGTGTAGCGGCCGGCGCCCTGGCTACCGTCGGGCTTCTGGTAGCTGGTGCGCGCGTGGATGATGGCGAAGTCGCCAAGGACGCGGATCATGACGTCATGTTCGCGGATGTTCTTGACCGAAGAACCGCGGCCGATCTGCGCCAGAAAGGCCTTGCGGTCGATGAAGCTGCCATCGGGATTGGTGCTGAAGAACTCAGGCGCGAGGTTGGCGTCAAACCAGGCAACATTGGCTTCATCGACGGATCGGACGTATTTGCGATTGAGTTCCTGCAGCCTGGCGCGATGCTGCTCGTTGTCGGTCATGGGTTCAGCTACCCCCGGGAGCTGAACGGGTCTTTGCTGGAGTGGATGGCCGCGACGCCAGCGAACCAGATCGCCGCCCAGGCTAATGGCAAGGCCGGTTCGAAGCCGTGAGGAGGCTTCTAGCCTTGATTGCAGGGAGGAGGATGATGAAGTTCGGCCTATGGTTTTGTAACACTGGCCGCTATGTCGATCCCCAAGGCGCGGTGGCCTTGGCACAAGCGGCCGAAGCGGCCGGGTTCGAGTCGGTCTGGACCGTTGAGCACACCATCATTCCTGCGGGTTATGCATCGGCCTATCCATACGATGGGAGCGGCAAGATGCCGGGCGGGAGGGATGACTTTCCACTGCCGGATCCGCTCATCTGGATGGCGTTTGTGGCAGCGGCGACGACCAAGATCAAGCTTGCAACGGGCATCCTGATATTGCCGCAGCGCAACCCCGTTCTCGCCGCGAAGCAAATTGCGACGCTGGACCACTTTTTCGCGTGGTCGCGTCCTGCTCGGCATCGGCATCGGTTGGCTGCGCGAAGAGTTCGCCGCGCTTGGCGTACCCTTCGAAGGACGGGCGGCCAGGACTGAGGAATACATGGCCGCTTTGCGGGAGCTGTGGTCAGCCAACAAGCCAACGTTCGAGGGGCGCTATGTTGCTTTCAAGGAAGCCTATTGCCGGCCGCAGCCCGTCAACAAGTCGGTGCCCATCATCGTGGGCGGCCACTCCGGCGGCGGCGCGCCGTGCAGGTCGCCTCGGTGACGGCTTCTTCCCCTATTCTCGTGAGCAAGATCGGCTGATCGCAATCGCGCGCAAGGCTGCGCAGGAGGCGGGGCGTGATCCGGATAAGCTCGAGATCACGATGAGCCTGCCAAGTGATCTGGCCGAACTCGAGGGGCTGCGTCGTCTGGGTGTGAACCGGGTGCTGGTCCCCATGATCGGGGGCAGCAGGCTGAAGCCGCCGATACGCGGACCCGAGGACCTCGGCAGCTGGACGGAGACGATCAAGCGGTATGGGCGTGCGTAAAGTCAGGTTCACTGACGCAAGTGCGTGCCAATGGGTGCAACGTCACGGAGGAAATCACAATGACGAGGATGTCGCTTAAGGCAACGGTGTGCATGGTGCTCGTAGGATTGGTATGCGGTGCCATCGCCACGACCGAAGGGAAGGCAGCTGAAGTCAAGGTGCTGACATCCGTTGCGCTGACCTCGGCGCTGGACGAACTTGCGCGGCAATTCGAGCGCGACACGGGTGACAAGCTGACAATTGGCTACAGCCTGATCGCCGACATCCGGAAGCGCATCCTTGAGGGGGAAAGCGCCGACGTGATCATTCTGTCGCGCCCGGTCATGGACGAGCTGCAAAAGCAGGATAAGTTCGCGGCCGGCAGCATTGTAAATGTCGCGGGCACGGCGGTGTCCGTGGCGGCGCGTGCGGGCGCGCCGAAGCCTGACATCACCTCGGTCGATGCGTTCAAGAGCTCGCTGCTTGCAGCCAAATCAATCGTGTATGCGGATCCCGCGAAAGGCGGCGCGAGCGGGGTCTATTTTGCGCGTGTGCTCGACCGTCTGGGAATTGCCGACCAAATGAAGGCCAAGACGATTCTCGTGCCTGGCGCCCAGGCCGCCGATGTTGTGGCGAAGGGCGAAGCCGAGCTCGGTGTGGCTCAGGCATCTGAAATCGTGCCGGTGGCGGGCGCTCAGTTGGTGGGGCCGCTGCCAGGCGAGTACGCAAGCATGACGGTCTTCACGGCGGGAATAGGGGCCGGCAGCAAGGCGCCAGACGCAGCCAAGGCGCTGATCCAGTTCCTGACCGGACCGAGCGCTGCACCGGTGTTCAAGTCGAAGGGCTTCGAGCCGGGCTGACAGCGCTGCGTATGTGCTCCCGGGTCAGACTGTGACCGTGAGAACGTTTCAGGGAGGCTATCAAATGTCCGGAGCAAAACCGCAAGAGCCGTGGCAGTGGCCTGAAGAGTATTGGCGTAAGGTCGTCAACCAGGTGCGGGCGGGGCGAAGTCTCCGACCAAAGACGTGGAAAGGCGGGGCGCGATGCGCGGTTGCCCTGTCCTTCGACAGCGACCATGAGACAAACGAGCTTCGCGACGGCGGTAAATCGATCGGCCGATTATCATGGGGCCAATACGGCAACCGTGTCGGCGTACCGCGTATTTTGAAGCTCCTCGACAGCCATGGGATCAAGGCAACCTTCTACGTGCCGGCTGTCACAGCCCTGCTCCACCCGGACGAGCAGCGGCGCGTCATCGCGGAGGGGCATGAGATCGGCATCCACGGCTGGATCCACGAGCTCAACTCGGTGCTACCTTTTGAGGCAGAGCGCGAGTTGATGCTGCGCTCGGCGAAGACGCTCGAGAAGATTACGGGCAAGCGCGCGGTCGGGCTCAGGACGCCGTCCTGGGATTTCAGTCCCAACACGCTGCGCATCGAGAAGGAACTCGGGCTCGTGTATGACTCGTCCCTGATGGCGGACGAAGACTGCTACGAATTGCTTCTCGACGGAGAGCCGACGGGCATCGTCGAGTTCCCGGTGGAGTGGGTACGCGACGATGCGGTCTATTTCATGATGAATCGATCCTCCTCTCTCAGACCCTACACACCGCCCACGGACGTGCTCGACATTTTCCGCCGCGAGCTCGATGCGGCCTGGGACGATGGCGGCATCTTCCAGCTCACCTGCCATCCGCATGTCATTGGGTACCGTTCGCGCATCTGGATACTCGACGAGCTCATTCGGCACGCGAAGAGCAAAGGGAGTGTCTGGTTCGCGACCCACGCCGAGATTGTCGATTGGGCGAAGACGCATTCCGCCTAACTTGCGCGAGCGTCTATCAGGAGCGAGACAGCTATGGTCGACCGTCGGATCGGTGTCATCATCAATGGCGCCACCGGGCGCATGGGCACAACGCAGCATGTGGCGAACCTCCTGGCGATCGCGGCCGAGGGCGGTCTCAAGTTGCGAAATGGTGACCGATTAGTGCCCCAGCTGTTGCTCGTGGGAAGGGATGCCGATCGGCTGTCGGCCCTCGCTTCAGCGCAGGGCGGCTTGCGGTGGACGACGAACCTGGCTGAGGCTTTGGCGGGGTCCGACGCCATCTTCATGGATTGCGCGGCAACCGGCGATCGCCCGGCGCGAGTGCGCCAGGCGATTGCGGCAGGCAAGCATATTCATATTGAGAAGCCGATTGCGCCTACCGTCGACGAGGCGATGGAACTGGCGCGACTGGCGCACAAAGCCGGCGTCAAGCACGGGGTCATTCTGGACAAGCTGTTCCTTCCTGGCTTCGCAAAGTTGCTGTTTGTGAAGAATACCGGCTTCTTCGGTCGAGTCCTCTCGATCAAGATCGATGCGGGTTCGTGGATCTTCGACGGCACGAGCCAGGAATGCCAGCGCCCCAGCTGGAACTATAAGCGCAGCGAGGGCGGCGGGCTTGCGCTCGATATGATGGCGCACTGGCGCTACATGATCGACCGGCTGGCGACACCGGTCATTGCCGTGAGCGCTTTGATGTCGACTGCCATCCCTGAACGGCTGGACGAGCGTGGACGGCGCTACTCAGTCGATGTCGAGGATACGTGCCACGCCCTCCTAAAGCTTGCCGGAGGGGCTGTCGGCGTCATCACCAATAGCTGGGCCACACGTGTGCGCCGCGACGATACGATGGTCGTGCAGATCGATGGCTCGGCCGGATCGGCCGTCGCCGGCCGCATGCGTTGTTTCACCCAAAGCGCGGTCAATACGCCGGAGGCCTTCTTCGGCGGAGGCCGGCCCGCCAATATGGATTTCTTTGCGCAATGGCAGGAGGTGCCTGACACCTTGCCCGTCAAGAATCCGTTCCGGCATTGCTGGGAAGCGTTTCTGCACCACGCCGTTGACGACGCGCCCTATGTGGCGACACTGCTTGAAGGTGCCAAGGCGGTGCAACTTGCCGATCTCGCGTATCGCAGCTGCGCTGAAGAACGCTGGATGCCAGTGCCTGAGCTGAAGCTGTAAGCGGGATGGCAGACCTTGCCGATTCCGCGGTATCGAATGCAGATTAGCTCACCGCAAACGTGTGCAGGGAGGGCAGAGGATGGCAGGAGAGTCCGAGCACTTCGGCCTGCGACAGAGGCCCCCGACTCCGGCAATCCGGTCATTTGACCTGATGCCAAGGCTCAGATCGATGCTCGATCGGGCCAATGTGGCGCTAGCGCAGCCGTTCCGCGGTGTCACCAGTGGTGCAATGGTGGGCGGCCTGTTCCCGCTTGCAAGGACCGGTATTTCACTCACCCCGGTCGTGGAGGCTGCGCGGTCATTTCTTTCAAGGCTCACCGCGGAGCAACGCAAGGCGGTGTCCTTTGCAATCGACGACGTGGCGTGGCGAAAGTGGTCGAATATCCATCCCTGGCTGATGCGGCACGGCGTCTGTCTTGCGGATCTCGGGCATGATCAGCGCGAGGCCGCGCTCCGTCTCCTGCGCGAAACGATGAGCGCGTCGGGGTACCAGGGGGCCCGCGACATCATGAAGCTGAACTCGCACGCCCTCGAGATCACCGGCAAGGCCGAGGAATACGGGGAATGGTTCTATTGGGTGAGCATCTTTGGTACCCCTTCGCCGAGCGAGCCGTGGGGGTGGCAGATCGACGGCCACCACCTCATTATCAACTGCTTCGTGCTGGGCGACCAGATGGTGATGACGCCTACCTTCATGGGCTCTGAGCCCGTGCTGGCGCGGTTCGGCAAATACAAAGGCACACGTGTCTTTGCCACCGAGGAGGAGCAAGGCCACGCGCTAATGCGCGCTCTTTCGGTGGACGAGCGGCGGCAAGCGACGATTGGGAACGATCTCCCGTCGGAATTACTTTTAGGCGCGTTCGAGGACAACCGGCAGATCGACCCCGCTGGGATCCGGTATGACGAACTGCCACCAGAGGGCCGTGAGCGTCTTGAGGCGCTGTTGGGCACGTACACCGGGCGTTTACGTCAGGGTCACGCCCAAATCCGTTACGACGAGGCGAAGCGCCACCTAGGCGAGACGCATTTCGCTTGGATTGGTCCCTTCGACGATGCCAGCCCCTTCTACTATCGTATCCTGAGCCCGGTGATCCTCGTCGAGTTCGACCACCAGTCAGGCATCATGTACGACAACGATGCACCCTCCCGTGATCACATTCATACGGTGGTGCGCACGCCAAACGGCAATGATTACGGCAGGGACCTGCTGCGCCAGCACTATGCGCAGCATGCTCACGCATATGGGTCGGTGGCGCATCGCCATCGGAACGCCTGATGCTGCAGCACCGCAGCACGCTGTTTGCCGACTGGTGTAGTGCTACTTCGAGGAGGTTCGCCGCAACCGATGCACGGTCGCCGAGGGGCGATCGTTGGCCGGATGCATGCGCAGGCTTTGACGCAAGGCATCGCGGAGTGTGATCGGGCGCCGATGCTTTTTGAGGAGATCGCGGAAAGCTTCCTCGGCGAGATCCTGCAGCCGCTTGCCGGACTCAAGGCCGAGCTGATTGAGCGCGTGCCAGGTCTCGGGATCGAATTCGAGGCGGCGTCGGACTGCTTGCTGCTTCATGGCGCGGCAATCTCATCCGGCATTGCGGCAAAAACTCAGATCATTGATGGCTCTGCAACCAGCCTTTAGCCCTTGGCGACCTTGCGCTTCGGCTTTGCGGCAGGCTCGGCCTTCTTGGCTGGACCTGCTTTGGCGGGTTTGCCCTTGCCGGTTTCGCCTTCGACACTGCGGCGTAATGCGTCCATCAGATTGACGACGTTCGCAGGGCGTGCGGCGGGCTTCTCCTTCGGCGCCGGCAAGCCTTCTTGCTTGGAGCGGATCAGCTCGATCATCGCGTTCTCGTAGCGGTCCTCGAACTTGTCCGGCTCGAATTCGCCCGTCATCTTGTCGATGATGTCCTCGGCGAGCCCGATCATCTGGTCGGGCAGCTTCATGTCGGGAATCTCTTCGAACACGGCATCGTCGCTGCGGATCTCGTAGGGGTAGTGCAGCGTCGTGCCCATGATGCCCTTGTTGAAAGGTTCCAGCATCATGATGCGCTCGCGCCTGGCCATCACCACGCGGGCAATGCCCACCATCTTCTTTTTCCTCATGGCGTCGCGGATGACGGCGAACGCCTCCTGGCCGACCCGGTCCTCGGGGGCGAGGTAGTAGGGCGTGTCGCGGTAGCGATCGTCGATGGAGGCCTTCGGGACAAACTTCTCGATGTCGACGGTGTGGGTGCTCTCAATGGCGATGTTGGCGAGCTCGTCGTCCTCGAGTTGATGGGACGCGGCAGCGGTGCCCTGAGCTTCACGGAGGCGAGCGGGATGGGTTTGCCGCTGCTCGCGGTGTCTTCGAGCCGCGGCCGGTGGATCTGGTACCCGGCTCACGACGCCAAGCTCGGCCTCGCCCAGGACCACACCGAGCCTGTAGTCATCGAAGAACCCGATCTTCATCGCGCCGCCTCCTCACAAGTGTCCCGAATGACAGTGCCACCTTTTCGGCCATAGAAGAAGGGAGCGGCTGCACGGATGCCGAGGATGCGCTAGCGTCTTGGACGGCAGTCGGACCAAAGTGGAGCGAGCCATGCCGGTGCTGAAGCGCGATGATGCCGAGATCTACTTCGAAGAGTTCGGAAGCGGATACCCGGTGTTGCTGTTTGCGCCCGGTGGTTTGCGGTCGCGTATCGAGATGTGGCACGCACCGGCCGAAGGACCGGCACGGCCTTGGAACGATTGGACGGATGCGCTTGCTTCTCGCTATCGCGTTGTCGCCATGGACCAGAGAAATGCTGGCCGTTCACGAGGCGTCATCGCCTTACATCACGGCTGGCACACCTATGCCAGCGATCATCTGGCGCTCATGGATCACCTCGGCTACGGGCGCTTTCACACCCTTGGTGGATGCATCGGCTCAAGCTATTGCCTAAAGCTGTGCGAGATGGCGCCAAAGCGCGTAAGCGCGGCGGTCTTGCAGAACCCGATCGGGCTCCATCCCGAGTTTCCAAACTACGTCCCGGAGAGCCATGCCGCGTGGGACGGGCTGAGCACGACCTCGTCGCGGTGTTGCGCTGGATCGCGAAGGGTGCCGTAGGCGATTTCCTGGCGAAGCTATCGGCTGCGGTGGAGTAGGTGCAGCTCACCCGTCGCAAAGGCGCATCCAGCCAAAGCTGCACGTCGGAGTCGTGCATGGAACTCGATCGCAAAAAATATCAGGCCGAGATCGACGGAAAGAACGTCGACCTCTACACCATCAAGAACCAGAAAAGCATGGTGGTGAAGATCACCAATTGGGGTGCCAAGGTCCAACAGATTCTCGTCCCAGATCGCGAGGGCGCGCTTGGCGACGTGGCGCTCGGCTATGAGTCGATCGAGTCGCTTCGGGCTGGCCAGTCCTCCATGGGCGCGTTCATTGGCCGCTACGCCAACCGCATCGGCCAGGCGAAATTCACCCTCAACGGAAGGGAATACAGATTGGCAGCTAACAGCGGACCCAATTCCTTGCACGGTGGGCAGAAGGGATCGCGCTTTGTCGTATTCGACGCCAGGCAGATCAATGACGCTGCGGTGCAAATGACATATGTGTTCAAGGACGGCGAGGAGAACTACCCGGGTACCGTGCCGCTGCGCGTGGCTTATTCCGTAACGGACAAGAACGAATTCTGCATCGAATACGATGCGGTAGCGCTTGATAAATCAACGGTGGTCAACTTCACCACCCACACCTTCTTCAACTTAGCAGGCCAGGGCAAAGGCGACGTGCTGGATCACGTCTTCACCATCAACGCCGACAATTTTACACCCGTCGACGAGACCCTGATTCCCACGGGCGAAGTCTGGTCGGTCAGGGACACGCCCATGGACTTCACCGATCCTGAGAAACTCGGCAGCGCATCGAGCACGACTATGATCAACTCAAGCTCGGCGGTGGCTACGACCACAACTACGTGCTCAACAAGAAGGACAACGAGTTCAGCTTCGCCGTGCGAGTGTACGAGCCGACTTCGGGACGCATCATGGAGGTGTGGTCCACAGAGCCCGGCCTACAGCTCTTCTCGGGCAACTCGCTTGAGGGCAAGACGCCGCGCGACATCGGCAAGGGCGGCGCGGTCTATGGCTTCCGCACGGGGTTCTGCCTGGAACCACAGCATTTTCCGGATTCGCCGAACAAACCGAATTTTCCCAGCACAGTGCTGAACGTGGGCGACCGATACTCTGGCAAGACCGTCTATAAGTTCGCGGTGCGAGGTAGCGAGGTCTGGTGCAGCGTTCCCAGCAGGGTCGCGGACGCTGATGGGCTCATGGGGAGAGCATATCTATGACCGATAAACCGAAGGTGCGCGGTGGGATTGTGGGATCCGGCTTCGCCGCCAATCTGCACTACGAAGGTATCCAGCGCGTCTTTGGTGCGGACGTTGATCTTGTCGGAATATACTCTCCCACCGAGGCAAACGCCCGGCGTTTTGCCGAGCCGCGGAGGCTGCGCACATTCCCGTCCCTGAAGGCACTCCTGGACCAGGTGGAGGTCGTGCACGTTTGCGCCAGTCCGGCAGCGCACGAGGCGATCGCGGTGTCCGCGTTGGAACGCGGCGTGCACGCCGTCGTTGAGAAGCCACTGACGGGTTGGTTCGGCGACGGCACGGCCGATTTTCATGTCGCCGGCGCGTCGATGCAGCGGGCGCTCGACGGTGCCCTGGCCAGCATCGACCGCATGCTCGATGCCGAGGCAAAATCGAAGGCAATGATCTTCTACGCCGAGAACTGGGTCTATGCGCCCGCCATCCAGAAGGAGCGCGAGATCATCGAGAAGACCGGCGCACAGGTGCTTTGGATTCATGGTGAGGAGTCCCATTCCGGTTCACACAGCAAGGCCTACGGCGTGTGGCGCCTGAACGGCGGCGGCGCGCTGATCGGCAAGGCGGTCCACCCGCTCACCGCCGCTCTCTATCTTAAGAGTGTCGAAGGGCGGGCGCGCAGGGGTAAACCGATCCGGCCGGCAGCAGTAAGCGCTCGGACACACAGCGTGACGCGGCTCGACGGTTTCGTGGATCGTGGGTTTCTGCGGACCGACTACCACGATGTCGAGGACTTCTCGGCGACCCACGTGGTGTTCGAGGACGGTACCATCGCTGACATTTTTGCCTCAGAGATCGTCATGGGCGGCATTCACAACTGCCTGGAGGTGATGGCCAACAACCACCGTACGGTCTGCAATATCAATCCGAACACGGCCATGCAGACGTACAATCCCGCCGAAGACCAGTTTCGCGACATTTACGTCGTCGAGAAAATCGGCACCAAGCAAGGTTGGGCGCCCACTGCGCCAGATGAGGACTTCATCACCGGCTTCCCGCAGGAGATCGAGGCGTTCTACCGTGCAGCTGTTACGGGCGAACCACCGGAGAGCGATGGCCGCCTTGCGGCCGATTGCATCTCGACGGTTTACAGTGCGTACTTATCGGCCGAGCGCAAAGGTGCGGAGGTAGCGGTTCGAGCGTATTGAGCTGGCAAGCGGCCATGGCGGGTCCTTTGCAACTTGGTGGGCTATCTAATGATGGGATCGGAGAGGAATGGCGATGCGAATATCGCGGCGGCTGGTTCTTGGGGCTGCCACGGTTTCTGTGCTCCTGATCGCGTGGGCGCTGCTGACGATGGTCACCGACACGATTAGCACCGGCCGTTTTCCCTCGCCTCTTCAGTTCTGGCAATCGGCGAAGCAGATCCTGACGGTTGGGTATGCCGACGGTACTTTGATCCAGCACGCCCTGCACAGTCTCAAGCTTGTGATCATGGGATTTCTCGTCGCCATCGCGGTCGGCGTCCCCTTAGGCCTGCTGATGGGATGGAGTCGGCGCGCTGAAGCGCTGATCAATCCAGTCTTCCTGCTCATTCGCCCGATTCCGCCGCTGGCCTGGATTCCGCTTGCCATCCTCTGGCTCGGTCTCGGGGATGCGGCGAAGATCATGGTGATTTTCTTCGCGGCGTTCGTTCCCTCCGTTATCAACACGTTCACGGGCGTGCGCACAATCGAACCCCACATCATCGAGGCTGCGCGCATGCTTGGCACGGGCCGGTGGCGCTTTGTGCGCGAGGTGTTGGTCCCAGCCGCGGCGCCGATGATCTTCACGGGTCTGCGGCTGTCGCTGCAGGCGTCCTGGACGACACTTGTCGCGGCGGAGCTGGTCGGTGCGCTTGCCGGCCTCGGGCGCGTTCTCAACATGGCGCAGCAGGACATCTATCCGGCGATGGTGATGGTCGGCATGGCGGCAGTCGGAGTATTGGGCTGGGGGACCACGCGCCTGCTCGCGGAGGTGGAGCGAAGGACGATGCCGTGGCTGACACCTTGACGTTGGGACGCTAGCAAGATGGCTAGCCCAGTGAACCTACCGCTGTCGAAGATCGAAGGCTTCATCCTGGGGATTGTCGGCCTGGCGTCGTTTCTTGGGCTTTGGTTTGTGATTTCCGCATCCGGGCTGGTACCCCGGCAGTTCCTGCCGACGCCGCTCGATGTTGTTGCCCGTACCTTTCATTTGCTGACGGAGCCGTTCGCCGGTGCGACCCTGCCGATGCATCTGGCCAAGAGCCTCGAGCGATACACATACGGTTTCCTTCTCGCGGCCGCCGTCGGAGTGCCGCTGGGCATGGCCATGGGCTGGTTCAGGTGGCTCGATGACATCGTGACGCCGATCTTCGATGGCCTGCGCTTCATTGCTCCGATCGCCTGGGTGCCTTTCGCCGCACTCTGGTTCGGCACCGGCATCGGTGGTCCCATCATGATCATTTTCTCCGGCGCCTTTCCGCCCTGCCTGATCAGCGCCTATCGCGGCGCCCGGTACGTGGATGGCAAGTACATCGAGGCAGCCCAGATGTTGGGAACCAGCAATCTTCGCACCATCGTGGATGTATTGCTGCCGGCGTCGTTCCCGTCGATCGTGGCGGGGCTGCGTGTGGGGGCCGGGCTCGGGTGGCAATCGCTCGTGGGCGCCGAGCTCATCGTTGCCTCGGCGGGCGTTGGCTACATGATGGTGCAAGGCCAGAGCAACGTTTCCACACCGACTGTCGTCGCCGGTATGATTGCAATCGGTTTGGTGGGCCTTCTGATCGACGTCGCGCTTCGCCAGATGGAGGCGTTCGTCCGCCGCAGAAGAGGGCTGGCATGAGCGCCATTGTGTTCGAGAACGTGCACCGGCGCTTCGAAAGGGACGGCAAGTCCTTTCCGGCGCTGGAGGGCGTCAACCTGACCGTGGCGGACAAGGAGGTGGTGGCGCTTGTGGGCCCGTCCGGCTGCGGCAAGACCACCTGTCTGCGTTTGGCCGCAGGTTTCGAGGTGCCGACCAGCGGCCGCGTGACAGTCGGCGGCGCGCCGGTGACTGGGCCTGGTCCCGACCGGGCCGTCGTCTTCCAGCAATTCGCCCTGTTTCCGTGGAAGAGCGTGGCGGACAACATCGCCTTTGGCCTGCGCAACCAGGGCGTCCCGGCAAACACTCGCCAGGAACGGGTGTCCGGGATCATCAAGCTGATGGGGCTCGAGGGCTACGAGACAGCGTTCCCGCATCAGCTCTCGGGCGGGATGCAGCAGCGCGTTGCGATCGCGCGTGCCTATGTGTTGGATCCCGAAGCGCTGCTCATGGACGAGCCGTTCGGCGCACTGGATGCTCAGACGCGGATTGTGATGCAGGAGGAGCTGGTGCGGATCGCGCGCGTCAATCCTCGCACGGTTCTATTCATCACCCATGCCGTGGACGAGGCGGTTTACCTTGCCGACCGCGTCGCGGTGATGACGCGGCGGCCGGGACGGATCAAGGAGATCCTCGATGTGCGCAGCGTGCGCGCTGGCGAGCAGTGGAACCGGCACGAGCGGATCGAGGATGTCATGGATCTGGAGAGCTTCGTGCATTTGCGGACGCATACTTGGAGATCCCTGCGCGAGGAGAAGATCGACGCAGTTCACTGAACTCGGCCAGGGGCTATATGCTGGCAGCGACACGGACGCCGATCCAAAGTCAGCGCCGCCCTACCAAGGAGAAAGTACATGGAAGCAAGGATGAGGATTGGACTGGCGCTGGCCGCGATGCTCAGCGCCGGGGGGCCGCATGCCACACAGGCGCAAACGCTGGAGCCCATCAAGGTCAGCTACCAGCCGGCGCTCTACTGGGCTTTGCCTTACTATGTCGCGACGGAGAAGAAGTTCTGGGCGGAGGCAGGGCTCGCTCCGGAATTCTCGACCTTCCCCGCGGGCGCTCCGCAGGTGGCAGCCGGTCAGGCCAAGTCTTGGGATGTCGGCGGCGTGGGCTCGGTGCCGGCTGTGCTCGGCGCGGCCCGGTTCGGCCTTATCACCATCGGGATTACGAACGACGAGTCGAAGGCGAACGTTCTGATGGTCCGCGGCGACAAATACGACGCCGTGAAGAAGGACCCGGTCAGCATCAAGGGCCAGAAGATCCTGCTCACAAGCAACTCGACCGGCGACTACGCGGTGCAGGCCTGCCTCAAGAAGTGGGGCGTCGCCAAAGCCGACGTCCAACTCGTCAACCTTGCCCAGGCGCAGATCATCTCCGCAATCACCTCCAACAACGGCGACTTCGCGGGCGTATGGGCGCCGAACAACTACACGCTGGCGGAGAAGGGCGGCGCCAAGCTGCTGTGCAGCGGCTACGATGCTGGAGCGATCGTGCCCGGCGCGCTGATTTCCCGGCCGGATTTCGCCAAGGAGAAACCGGAGCTGGTGGTCAAGTATTTGGCCGTCTACCTGCGTGCGTGGGCGTGGATCAAGGCGAACCCGAAGGAAGCACGGGAGATGATGAAAAAGTTCTACGCGCAGGGCGGGGTTGAGATCTCGGACCAGGGAATGGAATCCGAGTTTGCGGACAGGCCCGTGTTCGCGCTCGACGAGCAGATCAAGAACATGGACCGATCGGCCGGCAAGTCGAATGTGGACACGTGGCTTGGGAATATCGGCGAGTTCATGAAGTCGGTGGGTACGATCCCGGAGGTCCCCGACGCCAAGACGTTCATCGATGATACGTATATGAGGAAAGTCGCCGCCGATCCCGCGCTCAAGGCAATGGCGACCAAGTCGAACTGAGTGCCGCTCTGCAAGCGTCGGCCGGAGCGCAGTCGGCGCTCCGGCCCTGCGGATGTCTGCGGACCGAGGTGGACGTATGGGCATCACGTATTTGAAGAAAGCCGGCAAAACGCCCGAATCCGAGACAGAGACGGCGCGCAAGGTCGTGGCCGAGATGCTCGCGGAGATTGGGCGGCGCGGCGAAGCCGCGGTGCGGGACTACGCGCTGAAGCTCGATCAATGGTCCGGAGACATTGCCGTCTCGCCGCAGGAGGCTGAGGAGCGTACCCGCGATATCCCGCAGGCGATCAAGCGCGATATCGAGTGGGCCACGGCACAAGTCCGCAGCTTCGCGCTTGCGCAGCGCAATAGCATCAAGGAGTTCCAAGTGGAGCTTGTGCCTGGACTCGTTGCCGGGCAGAGACTCGTGGCTTGCCGCGTTGCGGGCTGCTACGTGCCGACAGGCCGCTACGCGCACATTGCCTCAGCCTATATGTCCATCGCCACAGCGAAGGCAGCGGGGGTGGAAACGGTTGTTGCCTGCTCAACGCCGTTCCAAGGGGAGGGCATCCATCCCTACGTGCTTTACGCCATGCGGGTCGCGGGCGCCGACATCATCCTGACGCTGGGCGGGGTGCAGGCAATCGCCGCGATGGCGTATGGCCTTTTTACGGGAAAGCCGGCGGATATCATCGTGGGTCCCGGCAACAAGTTCGTGGCTGAAGCCAAGCGCGCGCTGTTCGGCACGGTCGGCATTGATGTATTCGCCGGGCCATCCGAGATCGCGGTGATCGCGGATGAGACCGCTGACGCCGATATCGTCGCTGCAGATCTGGTTGGTCAAGCCGAACACGGGCATGAGAGCCCCGCTTGGCTGATGACGACCTCACACAATCTGGCCCAGCGTGTCATGCGGGCGGTTCCGTCGCTGATCGATGACCTTCCGGCCGCTGCGAAGGATGCCGCGGGCGCCGCATGGCGTGACTATGGCGAGATTGCGCTGTGCGCATCGCGAGAGGAAATTGTCGAGCTATCCGATCGCTACGCACCTGAGCACCTTGAGGTCCATGCCGCCGATCTTGACTGGTGGCTCGAGCATTTGAGCAAGTATGGCTCGCTCTTTCTCGGCGAGGAAACGACTGTCGCATTTGGCGACAAAGTCTCCGGTCCCAACCACATCTTGCCGACCAAAGGAGCGGCGAAATACACAGCAGGGCTGTCTGTACACAAGTTCCTGAAGCCGCTCACCTGGCAGCGCATGAGCCGGCAGGCAAGCGGGCAGGCGGCCGAGGTTACGGCGCGCATATCGCGGCTTGAGGGAATGGAAGCCCATGCGCGCACCGCCGACATCCGCTTGGCCAAGTACCTTCCGAACGAGCGATTTGACACGGGAGAACGCGTGAAAGGTTGAATCAATGCTTTTCTACAATGAGTTCAGGACTGAAGTGTCCAAGATCGCACTCTAGGGCGGCAGAGCGCGTTTCGAAAGCGAGCGTGCGTCGCTTGTGCGCAAGGATCGAGTTTACCCAACTCCACACAAAATAAGTGTCGTGCATCACGAGATCAGGCATACCCGCTCTTCCAGGGCTGGGCTTCAATCGTCGCTATCTCTCCTTGCGCCAATTTGAGCCACAAGCGGAGGACCTCTTCTCGAGGCACGGCTTTCATGTGGCGTGGGAGGCTATTGGTCTCGTCGTTTTCCCACACCAGCAAGCCCGAGGGAAAAGCGCTCAAGCACCATCCCGATTCATGCGTCAGCGCGACATCGGGATGCTCCTTGTCGTCGATATCGAGCGATTGAAGAAGCTCACGAAGTCGCGCGACCGGTGGGTCCCTCTCCATGGCGCCCCATCTGTTAGTCGTACGGAACGCCATTGCCCCCGGGCCCCCGGTGCGCATGCAAAGAGTTAGGCTGCAGCGAGCTTGATGCCGAGGTAGATCAGCGCCGCGATAAGCAGGACCACCCCGATCCACCGCAGCATGCGAATCTTCTTCTCATCCGGTGTTGCGCGGCTGCCGTAGAACATGAGCTGTGGCCGGACGAGCGCCACTAGGCCAATGATGGCCGGTATGGCGACATCGATATACGACATCTGTCCCTCCTGGCCCGCACCCCCAACGCTGCCCGCCTGACAAGAGAAGCCCGCGGCAAGAGGCAGAATTCGGGCGGCCGCCCCAGTATCGAGGACGTTCTAAATCACCTGCGAGCCAGGCAGACTAGCGGCTACCTGTTCGTTCTTTCGGATAGCCCGGGAACTTGTCGGCGAGCCCGTCGAAGAGCTTGATCATCCGGGAGCGCCACTCAGCAAGTGCCGTTCCGGGCGCGACGACGTCTCGGGGACTGCCGAGGCGCGCCCACTGAAAGACCGAGAACACCAAATAGTCGCTGTAGCGCGGCTCGGGCCCGCAATGAATGGCTGCTCGGCGAACAATCGCTCAAGAGGCAGGCATGCGGTGTCAAACTTGGCCTGCCATCTCGGCCGATCGGCGCATGCTTCCTCGAGGCTCTGCCCCAGCGTTTTCTCGCGCGAGCTCCGGAAATATTCGCGATCTTCCGGCGCTAGGCACCAGATAAAATCCGCATAGATGAGGCGTTGAAGCGCGGGACCAAGCGCGTACGACCAAAGGTTGACGAAGCGCGTGGTGTGGCGGGCGACATCGTCTCCAAAGAGGGGCGGCTGGTTGGCGAAGCGGTCTTCTAGGTAGGACGCGATCTGCCAGGAATCGTGTACGACCTTCGAGCCATCGACAATGATGGGCACGAAGAGTGCTGTCCGCTGAGCTGTTTGATGGTGTCAACGTCAGCGAAGCGCACCGGGCGATACTCGACGTCGACGCCTTTGTGGGTGAGGGCGTAGCGGATGCGCCATGAAAAGGGGCTTGGGCGCCGACCTTCGAAGCCGACGCGCTCGTACATGACGAGGGTCACGGGTTTCCATCCAGCATGGTGGCAAAGCGGCACGATGTTAGTGGAGAATTGTGTTCGTGCAAGCGTGCGAACGGGCTTGCCCCGCGCGGAAGTCACGCTGGGCGCGCTCGCTCAAGTCAACCGGCGATGACTGCAGCTCGCGCTGCTGCCCAGTGATGGAATGGATGCCGCGCGAGCGAGCCGTTGTAGTACTGCGACTGTCCGGTGATTTCGACGCCAAGCCAGGGTGGACGCTCGAATCTTTCGTCCTCATGGTGCAGCTCGATCTCAGCGATGATGAGGCCGGCGTTGTCGCCCGCGAACACATCCACTTCCCACATATGCTCGCGCCAGGGGATCGTGAAGCGCGTCTTTTCAATCAAGCCGCTATGGCGCAGCGACAGGAGCGCTTCGGCGTCGAGCACCGAGATGGGGTATTCGATCTCAAGGCGGCGCATCTCGGCTCGCTTGGACTTGATCGTCACCGTCGCCTCAGCATCGTTCTTGATGCGCACGCGCGTTGTCGAACGCTCTCCAGAAGCAAGATAGGCTTGGCGAATTCTCGCCTCCGAGCTGGCAAGGCTTCGCCAGGCCTCGCCGCGCACGAGGAATTTCCTCTCGATCTCTACAGCCATGACGCCCCGCTGAACTCTAGCGCGCCCATTGTTGCACCCACGGCGCGGCTGTTGTCACTAGCATCCGGACTCGGCGATCTGTCGCACGCGGCTAGAGCTGTGACGCAGCAGAAGTTCTTATCGTTGCTGCCTGGAGGAGGCCGCACAAATCCGCAATGGATGCCACTTCGAGATCAATTTTGCGGCTGATGCTTGCTCCACGCAAAAGGTCGTTCGCCGAACATGGTCCAGCATCAATCCGACGATGATGAAGTGCGATTTGCGCTGCCCACGTGCGCCAACCAGAGCTTGAGCTGTCAGCTGCTCCTCGTGGGTGGCAGATTGTCGGGCCTCAGGGCCACGACGGCAAAGAATTCGCCAAGGCCGCGAACGCCGGAGCGATGCCCCCCGATGAGAACGGCCAGGGTTGTGATGCCTATGATGATTGCCAAGCCGACCCAAAACTCGGTACGGGAAATTCTGCCCTGTACGCTGAAGAGCAAACGTCCCTTGCTGCTGCGGAAGAACGACGGGTCCATGGCCGGAGACGCGATGGCGGTGCCGCCTCATTTCTTGCGCTTCTCAAGCTTGGCGCGGGCACGGCGCTCTTCCTTAACCCGCGCCCTCGCGCGCAAGAGAGAGCGCCTCACCTCCTGATCGTGTAGGTCCCAATAGAAGCGGCCGAATTCGCTCTGTGTGATTGCTTTGGCGAAGGCACCCGCCAGGGGTGTTCGCGGGGATGTGTGGCGATGATTTCATGACGGCCAACTCACACCGTCACGATGGTATCCGAGGTTCAGCCTGGCGTCATTCCTCCTATCGCTGTTGCGTTACTCCCTCGGCGGGCCTCTCTGTTCCTGCGCCGATCGTGGTCGAGGGTCGGTCCTGCTTCATTTGAAATAGCTCAGCGGCCTCCCGCGGGTGGCGAGGGCTTAGCGCGGACACCAGGAGGCGGCTTGACCCGCTTGCCGCGTTGCGCGGCAGCGTGGCGCTTCCATTTCTGGCCGTCCGCCTCTTCCTGGTGGGCGAGATGATCGGGATCGGGCTCCACGCGTAGGTCAGAGCGGCGTAGGCGTGATGCCGGCAGCGGCCGGGAAGGGGTTGGTGGCGCCACAGCGGCAAAGAGATCCCCCTGCAGGCGCCTGGGCGCCTTGTCGTTGCCCCGGGCGCCCGGATTGAAGTTGAGGGTGAAGTCGGAAAATTTTGCTCGGCCATGGATCGCTCCTTGAGGGAAGGGATAGATGAATGGCCTAGAGCCTAGCCCAGCTCTCTGCGGCCGCCCCCTCCCCTCCAAGCGTGGGAGAGCGATTTCTGCTCTTCGTGACCGCTGCCATCTCTGCGGGGGCACGCATTCTCGGAGCCGGCCGTCGCGGGGCCTTCGCCCCGAAGAGGCCCCGTGCGGCCGGCGTGCGGGCTCCCGCGGGGGCATGCATTCTTGGTGAGGCCAGAGCGGGGCGCCTTCGGGCTGGGCGCGGTGATTGGCGCCTTGAACCTGTCGCGGCTTCGAGCGCATTTCAGCGGCGAGGCATCGGTCCGGTTGTGCACGATTGTGATGGGTATTGGGACCGCCGTGGTGGCCTTGAGCCCTTGGCCTATCCTGACCGGCTGTGCGCTGTTGTTCGTCGGCGCGTGCTGGACGTCATCGGTCACCCTGTTCAATGTCGGTGTCCAGCTGTCAGCGCCGCGATGGGTCGCGGGACGGGCACTGGCGGCATTCCAGGCTGCGATTGCAGGGGGAATTGCCGTGGGCAGCTGGCTGTGGGGCTATTTGGCGAGCCACATTGGCGTCGAGAGCACGCTACTCATATCTGGCGCGTTTTTGATCCTCTCTCCGATGCTTGGACGCTGGATGCGGATGCCCCCCGTGGGCGCCCGCAACGAACAGGCGATGGAAGCTATTGCTGATCCGGAGGTGCGGCTCTCGCTCAGCGCCCGCAGCGGGCCCATCGTCATGGAAATCGAATACCGCGTCGATCCAGACAAGGCGCGACTTTTCTACGCGGTCATGCAGCGGGTGCAGCTAAGCCGTCAGCGCAATGGCGCCTATGGATGGTCTATCGCGCGCGATATCGCCGATCCCGAGCTATGGACCGAGCGCTACCATTGCCCGACCTGGCATGACTATCTGCGCCAGCGGAACCGCGCCTCGGACTCGGAGCGTGCGCTGCAGCGGCGCGCGCTGGAAATCCACGTGGGCCCCGAGCCGGTTAGAATCCGGCGCATGCTGGAGCGGCCGATCGGCTCGGTGCGATGGAAGGACACGACGCCTGATCCAAGAGGGCTGGAGGTCGAACCGATAGCCAGCGGGCCGTGAGCGGAACCGCCGCGGCCGGCAGCTCTTCTGGTTGCCTGGCCGATCGGAAGGCGTGACGAGACGCAAGTGGCTTGACGAACATACGCTCCTGCTCGCGAATAGCGGCGCACGGGCACAACAATATCGGGGCATAGAGGGCAGATGACAGGCGCGCTTGATGGGCTGGTCGTCATCGACCTGACGAGCCATTTGTCCGGTCCCTATGCAGCGATGATGCTCGCAGACCACGGCGCCGACGTGATCAAAATCGAACGGCCGGATGGCGGCGACGATGCGCGGCGGATGCCGCCCTTCATCGAGGGCGAGAGCGCACCCTTCATGGTGTGGAACCGCAACAAGCGATCGGTAGTGCTCGACCTGAAGAGCGAGGAAGGTAAGGCGAAGCTGCTCGAACTGGTCGGCGGCGCCGACATCCTGATCGAGAACATGCGGCCGGGCGTGATGGACAAGCTTGGCCTTGGATACGCGATGCTAAGCAAGCGCAATCCGCGCCTGATCTATGCGGCGATCTCGGGCTTCGGCCAGACCGGCCCCTACGCCAGCCGCGGCGGGTTCGATCTCATCGCCCAGGGCATGTCGGGCCTGATCAGCACCAACGGTCCCGCCGAAGGGCCGCCTTATCGCTTGCCGATCGCGATCTCCGATGTCGCTGCCGGCATGTTTCTGGCGTTCGGCATCCTCGCCGCCGTCGAGCAGCGCCACAAGTCCGGACGCGGGCAGATGGTTGAAACGTCGCTTCTGGAGGCGGCAATCTCGTTCGGAGTGTACGAGGCCGCGCACTACTCGACGCATCGGACGCGGCCCGATCGGATCGGCCAGATGCACCGCGGCAGCGCACCGTATCAGTGCCTTGCGGCAGCTGATGGCTACATGGTCGTGGGCGCGGCGCAGCAGGCATTCTTTGTGAACTTCGTCGAGATCATCGGCCGGCCGGAGCTGAAGGACGATCTGCGCTTCAGGACCAATGCAGACCGCGTGAAGAACAACGCCGAGCTGATCGCCATCATCGAGAAGGAGCTGGTGAAGAAGCCCAAGGCTTACTGGCTTGCGGAGCTAGAGAAGGCAAAGATCCCGTGCGGGCCGATGCTCAACTACGACGAGGTCTTCACCGACCCGCACGTGCTGGCGCGCGAGATGTACGTCACGACCGAGCACGCGAAAGCGGGCAGGTTCGACACCATCGGCGTGCCGGTGAAGATGTCGGAGACGCCAGGGTCCGTGCGCCGCGCTGCCCCCGCGCTTGGCCAGCACACAGCGGAGGTCTTGGCCAACCCGCCGAATGCGCGCAACAAGTAACCCGTATTGCGAAGCACGATGACCGCGGGTGCGTCTACTGTAGAGATAGCAACGAATGCTGTTCTTTCTCTCGCTGACTATCGAGGGCGCTTTGGCGGGCGCCCTATATGCCTTGATCGCGCTCGCCTTCGTTGTCGTCTACAAAGCGTCACGGGTAATCAACTTTGCGCTCGGCGAGTGGCAAATGCTCGCCACTCTCCTCGGCTACCGCTTGCGTCGGCATGTTCGTGTTCGCCTTTCTTTTCAACTCGCTGGTGTTACGGCATCTAGTTGGGCAGCCGCTCATATCATTACTCATGGTCACGCTTGGCGTCGGCGCGCTCATTCGCGGGGTGGCCCAATTGGTCTCCGGCAGCGTCCCAGGGGGCATTCCGCTCCCGATCCCTTCAGAGCCGCTCGTCGTAAGTCATCTGCGTATTCCGGCAGAAAAAGCTGGTCGCTGCACTCATTGCGGCATTGACGATCGCGCTAGTCGCTTGGCTTCATCAGCGAAGCCGAACCGGAGTGGCACTGCGCGCAATAGCCGATGATCAACAAGCAGCCATGGCAGTCGGCATCAATGTATCTCGTCACCTCCTGATTGTTTGGTGCATCGCCGGTGCGATCTGCGTGCTTGGCGGCACGCTGTGGACCTTCGTGACTGGAGGCGGCTTCGGACTTGGGCTGGTCGGGCTCAAGATTTTCCCAATTGTCATCATCGGTGGTCTCGACAGCATCCCGGGCACGATCGTCGCCGCGATCCTCATCGGCGTAGTCGAGAGCCTGGCTACTGGCTATTTGGACCCGCATTTGGGTGGCGGTTGCGGTCTCTTTGCCTCCTATGTCGCGCTCGTGGCAATGTTATTCGTGCGACCCTTTGGGCTCTTCGGCCGAAAGCAAGTGGAGCGAGTATAGACGCAATCGACACGCGCTCCTCTTAGACGTCGCAGCCTGCGGGCGGCTACGCGCGCACCGGAAACCGGATGCTCTGCGATCGCGCCGCTCTTCAGCGATCAGCCGGTGATAGGCCATTCGCGCGGCATCACCTATCTCTCGTTGCGCACGGAACCACCGGGCACGATCTGCGAGAGCCCTTCCTGCACCACCGACGCGACGAGCGCGCCGTCGCGCGCGAACAAGCTGCCGCGCGCGATCGCACGGCCGCCTGCGCTCGACGCGACGTGCTGCGAGTAGAGCAGCCATTCGTCGATGCGGAACGGTCGATGAAACCACATGCCGTGACTGAGGCTTGCCTGCTGCACTTTCGGGCTGATCCAGGACACGCCGTGCGGATAAAACGCGATGTCGAGGAGCGTCGCATCCGAGGCATAGGCGAGCACGGCGCAGTGGAGCGCTGGATCGTCCGGCATTGTTGCGACCGCCTTGATCCACGTGTGCGCGATCGGCGGCACCGGTGGCGGATCGAATAGCGGCACCGGACGTACCTGCCGCACTTCCACCGCGCGCGGCATCGTCAGCCACGGTCGATGCTCGGGCGCGAAGCGATCCGCCACGGCGAGCCGCTGGTCGAGCTCCGACGTCAGGCCCTCGGGGCCCGGCACGTCAGGCATTCGTTCGTGCTGGAAGCCGACAGCGTCCGCGCTGTCCGTCGTAAACGACACGGTTGCGAGCACGATCTCGCGCCCGCGCTGATAGCCTGACACTTGTCGCTGCACGAAGCGCCGGCCGTCGCGCACGCGCCGCACGCCGTACTCGATCGGAATCTTCGGATCGCCGGGAGACAGGAAGTCGACGTGGATCGCGTTACACGCGCGGTCCTGCACCGTGCGCGCGGCCGTGGCCAGCACCTGGGCGAGGAGCTCGCCGCCGAAGACCCGGGGCCGGAGGTACTCGATGCTGCGCGCTTTGAAGCGATCGTCGCCGAGCGGTTTGGCGTTGAGCGCGTCGAGCAGCGTCTGGAGCTGGGTGGACATATGCGCGCGAGGCTCCCCTATCCGCAGCAACTAAGTGAAACACCGTCACCTCTGACGAGAAGACGCTTGCGCGAGCCCGGCGAGGCGATCGGCCAGGCGGTTCAGCTCCCACTGGCGTGCGAGCTCGGATGCCTTATCCCACGTCGGGACCTGCGCCTTTAGCGAAGGAAGAGGCGCCGACTTGTTCATGGTCGCTATCGAACGATAAAGGCGAAGCTCCTCAGCCTGCGCCTCGAAACGACCGGCGGCGAGCATATTCTCCAGCGACCCATATTTCGTAAGAAGACCAGCGGCGGTGCGCGGTCCCACCCCCTTGGCGCCGGGTATCTTGTCCGAGGGGTCGCCCCTTAGCGCAATGAAATCTGGAACCTGAGCCGGCTCCACCCCATAGCGGTCACGCACCTCTGCCGGACCGATGCGCGCCATCTCACCCGCCTTGATGGGCTGGAGAATCGTAGTCCTTGCCGAGGCCAACTGATAAGCATCGCGATCGCCCGTTGCGACGATCATGGGTCCCCGCCGCTCTTCCTTGGCAACCGCTGCCGCAAGGAAGTCATCGGCTTCGTAGCCCGGAGCCTTGGCATTGGCGAACCCACAGGCTGCGACGAAGGCCGGCAAGACGTCGAGCTGATCGACGAGCTCAGTTTCGAATTCACGCCCGCTCTGGTACTCCTCAAGCGCACGGTGACGGTACGTCGGCTCATCCAAGGTGTCCCAGCCTACCAGCACCGCTCGCGGCTGCTCGGCCTCATAGAGACGAAGAAGGAAGTTGGCGAAGCCGACGATCGCGCCCCCTCCCTTATTGCCGCGCCGTCGGATGGTCTTGGGTAGGGCGTGATAGGAGCGATGGGCGAAAGAGTCGCCGTCGATGACAAGCAGCGGACGGGTCATTTGGAGCGACGGCCCTCCTTCCCAGGTACACCTCGCTAACATGATAACGCCACGGCCATGAATGCCGTGGCGCACCAGACTTGCCTTCGTGGAAGCTCAGACGAGATACTTCTCGATCTTCTCCCCGCCGTCCTGCTTGGCCTTGAGCCAGCTCGCCATACGGCCGCGGCCGGACCAGGTCTCCTTCGTCTTCGGGTCGCGGTACTTGGCCTTGACCTTGCCCATCCGAGCCCTTGCCGGCGCACGCCCGTTGCCGTTCGCCATGGCGCTCTTGCGAGGCCGGCCGCGCCGTTTTGCAACCCCGTAGCCCAAAGCCGCAAGCTGCCCCTCCAGCTCCGCCCGCTTGGTAGACCGAGCTTGATCATGCTGCTCCTGAATTTTGCCCAACGCGTCCTTTTGCTGGTCAAAGGACAACTTACCGAACCACGCGACGACGGCACTCATTCCAAGCTGTCTAGCCACCTGATGAACCTTTCAAGTTTGTCAAACGGTTACGCCCTTTTACTTCGTAAACGGTGAAGCATTAGTCAACGCGACAAACTGTTATACCTTCAACCGCTAAACCTGCGGATTGCCTTCAAACCCGCGGCAGCGCCTTGCGAATTCCTACCCGTCATCATCAAAATCAGAGCGAAACCTGCGATTCAGATGGCAAGGCGTTGCGGGCCATCAGGAGCGGTTCGCCAGAGATCGTTATGCGGCGGTCGATCTCCTTGAAACCAGCCTTGGCATAAGCACGGATCGCGCGTGAATTGCGTGGGTTGGGATCGGTGATGACCCGTGGCGCGCCGCCCTTGAACAAGCTCTCGACAAAGAGGCGAATGAAGGCCGTGCCGTGGCCCTGGCCTATCAAATTCGGCTCGCCAATGAACTGGTCGATGCCGCGCGTTCCGAGCGGCTGATCGCGGCAGGGATGATCGGCCTCCGCGTGAGGATCCCAGCTTTGAATGTAGCCGATCGGTACATCGTCGAATTCGGCCATGAATGGGTCGATCGCCGGGTCGACGATGTGTTCGGCAGTTCGCGCCAAGCCCATCACGGGATCGCCCCACCATTCCCGGACGTGTCTGCGCCAGAGCCATTCCCGAAGCAGCGACAGGTCGGCAGTGGCAACTGTGCGGAACCGGTAGGTGGGGAAAGGCATCTTCAAGTTCCCTTCACCACCACAGCCAGCGCAGAACATTGCCAAGCAGGATGGCGGCGACCGCTGCCGCCAAGCTGTTGAACGTCGAGAGCGCGACAGTCTTCCACCACTCCGCCTGCGCGCCGACCTTTTCCGCGCGTGGCCACAATTCGATATATTTCGGCAAGCTCGAAACCGACAGTCCCGCCAAGGTGAGCGGTACGACAATCCACCACACCACCCCGAACATTGATACGAGCGCCGCCGCCACGAGCAGCCAGTATTCCGGCGCCCGCCACGAGCGTCGCAATGTGTCTTCTTCTTCGCTCACTTCGCGCTACACCGCATTCGCTACCCTGGGCGGATCGCTTCCGACTGCGCGGTTCGCCGCCGCCGTGATGCTAGCCAGGAAGAGATCTTTAGTACGCTTCGAGCTTGACCCTGACGCGGCGGCGAACTATATCCGCCGCCCATGGACCGAATCGCGACCCTATCCCGACTAAGTACGCGCTCACGCTATTTACGCTGAGCGGTCGCCCGCGCGTGCCTTAACGCGCTCGTCCATCTCCATCCCAGAACTGCCCCTGTAGCCCAATCGGTAGAGGTGCCGCGCTCAGAACGCGGAGGTTGCTGGTTCGAATCCAGCGAGGGGCACCAGACACAGCCGTAGATCCCATGGAAGCGCAAACCCCATTGGCGAGGGGGCCGGTCTCGAAAACCGTGCGTGCCGCAAGGCCTTGCAGGTTCGACTCCTGCCGCTTCCGCCAACTTTGGACGGTTGGCCGAGAGGTAAGGCAGCGCGCTGCTATCGCGCCGAGCCCGTAAGGGTGCGGAGGTTCGATCCCTCCACCGTCCGCCATTCGCGCACGTAGCCCGATCGGCAGGAGGCGCCGCCCCGAGATGGCGGACAGTGCTGGTTCGAATCCGGCCGTGCGCACCAAAGCCACGGTAGCCCAACTGGTAGGAGGCAGCGGCTTCAAACCCCGCGCAGTGTCCGTTCGAATCGGACCCGTGGCACCACGCTGGCGTAGCCCAATCGGCAGAGGCGGCGGGCCTAAACCCCGCACAGTGTCCGTTCGAGTCGGACCGCCAGCACGGGTCCCTTTCCGCTCGGCCGGCTGTAACCCGGCGGACTATAA
>Ga0209382_10002356_pt1 | contig 27682 bp, 44 predicted proteins | sample SoiMetdeltSBSDD5_FD_187599 | JGI IMG/M metagenome (GOLD analysis project Ga0209382, IMG submission 187599) | Bulk soil microbial communities from a Populus tree surrounding site in Tennessee, USA - Soil MetaG P. deltoides SBSDD5 (SPAdes) (version 2) | ecosystem: Environmental > Terrestrial >... | reverse complement strand
GGCCCGGTTGTCGGATCGGTTGGGCCGTTCGGAGCTCGCCCCGATCCTGCCGTTGGCCCACGCCGCGAACAAGATCGCCACGGACATGATGGTGGCGGCGGAGTTCGTGGCGTTGCCGATCCGGGGGATTTTCGGTATAGGCCCGGAGGACCTCGAGGACGAGGCAGGCAACAAACTCACGGCCCTGCAGGCGCTGCTGCGGCGGCTGCTGACGATCCCCAACGACGACGGCACCGCGCGGCAGTTCGAGTTTCCCGGCGCGGACCTGTCGAACTTCCACAACACGCTCAACCAGCTGGCGCGGCTGACCGCGTCGATTGCGGGGCTGCCGCCGCACTACCTGGGGTTGACGACGGAGAACCCGCCGTCGGCGGACTCGATCCGGTCGGCGGAGATGCGGCTGATCAAGCGTGCGGAGCGCAAGCAGGTGTCCATGGGCGGGTCCTATGAGGACACTGTCCGGTTGGTGAAACGGATCCAGGAAGGTGACTGGGATCCGAAGTATCGGCGGTTAGAGACGATCTGGCGGGATCCGTCGACGCCGACGGTGGCGCAGCGGGCGGACGCGGCGGTGAAGCTGTATTCCACGCAGCCGAAGCCGATCGTGCCGCTGCGCATGACCCGGGAAGCGCTGGGCATGACGCAGGCGCAGCTGACCCGGGCGGAGGCCGAGGACGCCAAGCAGGCCGAGGCGGACCCGTTCACGCTGATCGCGGCGAAACTCGGCGGCGGTGGTGGCGGGGCCGAGGACGGCGGCTGACGCCGCGGCCGCACACCAAGCCGAGCGGTCGGCGCTCGCCGCTGCAGCGGCGCTGGCGCTGGCCAGGCAGTGGGCGGGCATAGACCCGGCGCAGATCGCCCAGTCGTGGACGCAGCAGCTACCGGCGGCGTTGGCGGTGTTGACGGCGGCGCAGATGGCCTCAGCCCGCACCGCCGACCCCTACGTGGCGACGGTCCTCGCGGCGGAGGGGCAGGCGCTGGCGGCCGAGTTCACGGTTGCGGCGGCCGCGTTCGCGGGTCAGGCGGCGGATGGGCGGGACCTGTTTGATCTGCTGTACCTGCCGGTCGTGACGACGTTGCAGGCGATCCGGGCGGGTGCGCCGGTGCAGGGGGCGTTGCAGGCGGGGCTGCTGCAGTTGGAGACGATCGCCCAGACCGAGGTCGCCGACGCGGGGCGGGTCGCCGACGGGGTCGCTATCACGAAGGAACCTGCGGTCGGCCGGTATGTGCGGCTGGTCGTCGGCGCCACGTGTTCGCGGTGCATCATCCTGGCCGGTCGGGTCTACCGGTGGTCGCAGGGCTTCGAACGGCACCCGAATTGCGACTGCATCATGATCCCCGCCGTGTCGGCGGAGGCGGCTGGGCTGGTGCAGAGTCCGCGCCGGGTCTACGACGCGATGACGCCGGAGCAGCGCACAGCGGCTGGGTGGTCGCGGGCCGAGCAGGCGGCGATCGCCGATGGGGCGGACATCGCGGCGGTGACGAACATCCACCGCGGCGGCCTGTACACCGCTGGTGGGCGCCGTTTCACGTATGAGGCGACCGCGGGTAGGAGGCGGCCGCGGATCACGCCGGAGCAGATCTACCGCGACGCCGCCGGCGAGCGGGGCGAGGCGGTGCGGTTGCTGCGCCTGCATGGCTACATCCGTTGAGAGGAGCCTGAGGTGGCGGGAAGGGCTCTGTCTCGGATGGGCGGCCGTAAGAAGCCGTTGCACGCGCCCTCTGGGGTCGCTGAGGGCGGCCAGTTCATCGGACGGAACAGCATCCTGCACGCCCTTGTGCGGAAGCTTCTTGGTGGGCGCGAGGGCCGGAGGACTGGCAGGGCTCGCGCGCCGCGGGTTCCTGCGATGAGCACACGGACGGCGGCGGGTGGGACCGTGCTGTCTCGTCGTAGCCGTGGCGCCCAATCCGTTGTTGCGCTCGCTCGGCCACGCAAGACCGCCCGGCCGTCTCAGAACTCGCCGGCCGCACGGATGATCCGTGCGGCGACGACGACCAGCGTCCCTGGGCCGAGTCCGGCGGCTGCCAGGAAGCTAGGCCGCGGTCAGGCGCCGAGGCCCGGGATCGACGAGTTCGGCGGCGAGCGCCGCGAAGTGTGGATGCAGCGGGCCAGAGATGCCGGCGTCACCGTGCCGCGTGGCGCGCCCGCCCACGAAGTGGCGCGCCTGGTCGACGAGCACAACATTCGCAGCGGCGCGCTGCTCTTGGCTGGTGGCTTGTCCCGGGATCCGGAGATCCGGGCGACGGCCGACCGCGCGGCCAGAGGTGACCGGGCAGGAGCGATTGAGGACCGCATTGCTATCTACCGGCGAGCTCACGCCAGGAGGCTGGCGTCCCTCGGCGTGGAGGCGGCCCCGCCGAAGCCGGCCAAGGCCGCAGCCAAGATGACCCGTCCCAAGGCTCGCCCAGCGGCGTCTCGAAGGCCGAGAACGGCACGGACCGGCGAGCTCTTCGACCTAGCGCAAGGACGGCCAAAGAACACGCTCGTGGCGACCGCCACCCGTGAGGTTTTGGGCGACGGGAAGCCAGCAACATTCGAGGCGCGTGCCACGGGGGAGGCGGGCGCGGTCTTCCTGCGTGTGGCCTACGCGGACGGCGGCGGGATAGGAGTGATGGTTCGGCGCGGTGATCGCCCGCAGTGGCCGTTCGAGGATGTCGTGTGGCAGCAGCCCAAGCAGCAACCCAAGAAGGCTGCTCCACCCGCACGGTCGCGCTCGCGGGCCCGGGACGGCTTGGATGCGATGGCCGACCGGGACCTGAACGACCTCGCGGTGGAGTACATGATCCCGCCGGTCGGGCTTGGCACCGCCGACCGCGCCTCGCTCGTTCGGCGGCTTCGTGAGGCCGGGGCGGTCTCCCCGCAGGTTCGCCAGGCCGAGAGGAGTCGACGCCCGTCGGTTGGGCTGCGTGTCTCGCTACTGCTCAACAAGTGGGCCAACGGCGACGGCCCAGACGACCCGCTCGCGGAGGGCTTCACCCGCGAGCAGCTGCGCCAGACAGCTCGTTCGCGAGGTATCACGCTACGTCGGGGCGCCAACGAGGCGACCATCCGGCAGGCGCTGTACGACAGCGTGGTCTCCAGCGCCCGCAAGCGGCGCGCAGAAGCCGGAGACCTGCCGGATGTGGGCAGCCTGTTCGAGGTCAGCCAACCACGAATGCAGGCAGAGATCGCGAGGGTCTTCGAGGGAGACTTCGCTGGCCTGACCACCCACGTCGAGGCCACCAACCGTCAGAGGTACAACGACCTTGCCGGGCGCGGCGGCGAACAGGCCATCTTCGTCAGAGGCTCGATCCGGGACGCCGGCGGCCGGCAGGTCGGGACTTTCAGTCGTCAAATCCACCGGAACCCCGACGGCACCATGACCGTCTACCACGCCTTCCTGCAGATCGACGGGTCGACACAGGGAAACGGCTTCTCCAACGCCTTCAACGGGCACCTGATCCGCTGGTACCGCGACTCCGGAGTCAAGGCCGTCACCGTCCACGCCAACATCGACGTGGGCGGCTACACGTGGGCCAGCTTCGGCTACAACTTCGCCGACGAAGGGGAAGCGGTCGAGATGATCGACCACTTCCGCGACGCGCTCAGGCAGCTTCGAGGCGGCGACTACACTGGCAGGCGACTGCGCGGATCCGGAATGAACACAAGCGATCAGGTGAACGCACTGCAAGACCTGTTGGACAGGACGCAGCGCTACCGGTTCGGGCAGCCGGGCTTCCCGACGGCCTACGAGTTCTCGCAGGCCGGGCGGTGGGAAGGCGCAGGCGGCAGGAGTGACGTATGGATCGGCAAGGCACTGATGCTGGGAACGAGTTGGCACGGAAAGCTGGACCTGACGACGACGCCTTCCCCGAGTGGGCGTTAAACCTGGAGCCGGCGCACCCGGACGTGGTGGCGGCGCAGAACCGGCTCGTCGATCTGCATATGGCCTGGACCGAGCAGCAACTCGCCGCGGGCGATGTCCCGTTCGAGCCTGAAGGCCGGCCTGAGGGTTCGGACTACAACCAGCATTACGTGGACCTCGAGGCCGACGGTGAGGCCCTCGACGACCTGGCGGTCGCGTCGGCGCTCGTGACCGGCCGGAAGCCGCCGCCGGTGGCTAAGGTGAAGCGGCCCAAGCCTAAGCGGGGCGCGCTGAGCCGGTTCACTGACCGCCGCTAACGTCCCGCCCCCCAACCCGAACAGCCTAAAAGGCCCGTCTCTCGTTTGAGGCGGGCCTTACGCATGGCCCCCCGCCCCGACCACAACCGTCGATCGGAGGCGGTGATCTGCCATGTCCGGGCAGCACACGTTCGCCTCGAAGGCGCAATGGCGGTGGGCGTTCGCCACGCATCAACCGTTCGCCCGTCGGTGGGCTGAGGGCAACAAGGCCAGCATCGCCCGCGGCTACCACACCCTGCCCCGCCGCAAGCACCCACCCGGCGCGGGCCGGGCTATGCGGGCCTTCGCATCGAGGTAGGTGAGAGCGCATGTCCGCGAAGTTCGACGCCCTCGCCGCGGAGGTCGGGTCGCGGCGTCTGGCTGGGTGGATCACCCAGCACAACCCGAAGGTCCGGGCGCGGGCGCAGGCGACGCGGGCCCGCAAGAGGAAGACCGCGGCCGCGGTCATGAAGTCGGCCAGGAAATCCAACTACTGACGGCCCAGGAGGCCAACAGCATGGGACAGCCCAACCAGCCGGCGCCTGGCGCGCCGGCCAACGAACCAACCCCGGCTCCGGCGCCTGCGGCCCCGACCCAGCCGACCACCACCGCACCACCCACCACGACGCCGCCCGCGCCGGCCCAGCCAACGGCGCCGGCGTTTGACCCGTCCAGCCTGTCGCCCGAGGCGAAGGCGTACCTGGACGCGCAGATCGCCGCCGCGGACCTGAAGGCCCGCACCGGATCCAAGGCCAACGCCGCCGCCGAGGCGCGGGCAGAGATGGCCGCACAGGTCGCGCGCGCGCTGGGCCTGACCGAGGCCCCGCCCGATCCTGAGACCCTCGCCCAGCAGGTCGAGGAGGCCCGCAACGCCGCGTGGGCCAACGCCGTCGAGTTGCAGGTGTTCCGGATCGCCGCCGCCGCCGGCGCCGACCCGGACAAGCTGCTCGACTCGCGCAAGTTCATCGACACCCTCGACGACCTGGTCGACCTGGACCCGGCCTCGGAGGAGTTCCGCACCCAGCTTCTCGCCAAGGTCCAGGCGGCCGCGGCACAGCACCCCGCCACGGCGGCGCCAGGAGCGCCGAACGGGCCCCGCCCCGACCTCTCGCAGGGAACCCGGGGCACCCAACCGGCACGACCCAAATCCCTCGGCGAGGCGCTGTCCGCTCACTACGCGGCCAGGCGCTAACCGACCTGTCCTCCTGGAGCAATCGTCATGCCAATCACCCTCGCTCAGGCGCAGGTGAACTCGGCGAACGACATCGATTACGCGGTGATCGACAACCTTCGCCGGTCGTCCTGGCTCATGGACCAGCTCGTCTTCGACGACACCGCCACTCCGGGCACCGGGGGCGGGTCGCTGGTCTACGCGTACGTGCGGCTCATCACCGCCGCCGCGGCCGGGTTTCGCGCCTTCAATACCGAGTACACGCCCGGCCAAGCCATCCGCCAGCAGTTCACCGTGAACCTCAAGCCGCTGGGCGGGTCGTTCACTGTGGACAAGAAGCTGGCCAGCCTCGGTCCGCAGCAGACCAACGAAGTCAACTTCCAGATGCAGCAGCTGATCACCTCGACGAGGATCCGGCTCTGCCAGGAGGTCATCAACGGGGACACGGCGGTCGACGCGAACGGCTTCGACGGCCTGTCCAAGTCGCTCGTGGGTTCGACGACCGAGGTGACCGCGACGATCCCGGACTGGACGCCGGCGACGGTCATCACGCAGGCGTTGGCGATGGCCCGCCTCGACGAGGTCGACGAGTGGCTCTCGCGGATCGTGCCGTCCCACGTCGGTGGCGGCGACAACGGCACGGTCGGCGCGCTTCCGCCCGGTGTGAAGGCGATCCTGGGCAACACAAAGAGCATCACCCGCTTCCGGGCGCTGCTGCGTTGGGCCGCTCTGCTCACGCAGGAGAAGGACGACCTCGGCCGCAAGATCGAGCGTTACGGCGACTGGGTGCTGGTGGACGTGGGCGACCGCGCCGACGGCGCGTCCCCGATCATCCCGATCACCGCCGGCGGCGTCACCGACCTGTACGCGGTGACGTTCGGCATCGACTCCTTCCATGGGGCGTCGATGGCGGGCGCCCCGCTGGTCGAGTCGGTCCCGCCGGACTTCTCCACCGCCGGGCGGGTCAAGTCCGGCGAGGTGGAGATCGGGCCGGTCGCGGTGTGCCTGAAGAACACCAAGGCCGCCGGCGTCCTGCGCTCCATCGACGTGATCTGAGGGAGGCGACCTGATGAAGCGATACCGCATCCACACGCCGGTACCGGGCCACACCGAGGTCATCGGCACTGTGGCGTTCGCCCAGGGCGTCGCCGAAGTCGAGGCCGAGCAGCTCGCCGCGCCGCTGATGTACTTCCGCGCCCAGGGCTACACCATCGAGGAGCTCGACGAGGACGGGCGGTGGGTGCCTGAGGCGCCGCTGCCGCCGCGGCGCAAGGGCATCGACGCGGCGATCCTCGTGCAGCAGGAGAACGAGGCGCTGCGCGCGCGGGTCGCCGAGCTCGAGGCGGCCGGTGCGCAGGGGCTGGTCGACCTGCAGCGTGCCGGCGAGGCAGCAGCGTCGGCGGTCGACGTGGCCGGGCGACCCGCGCGTAACGCGTCCACCGAAGTGTGGCGCACCTGGGCCGTCGAGCACGGCGGCATGTCCGACGACGAGGCCGCGGCGCTTAGCCGCGACCAACTCGTCGAGCAGTTCGAATCCGAGGAGAAGTCATGACCCAGCTCGGCGGGTACACCCGCAACGTCCGCGACGCCCTCGGGTACGTCATGGCCCAGGAGCCGTCCTCGCCGGACACGTTCTTCCGGCGAAACCTGCCCCGCCAGGGGCACACCGACGACGCCGGTGATACCGGCCACGTCGCTCTCGTCACGCAGGTGATGACGAGCATGCCGGTCTACCTGCACGCCGGCGATGTCATCACCAACCTGGCGTTCCGGTCCGGGGCGACCGCGGCCGGCACCCCCACCAACTGGTGGTTCGCGCTGTACTCCAACGCGGCCACGCCGGCGCTGCTCGCGCAAACCGCCGACCAGCTCACCGCCGCGTGGGCGGCTAACACCACCAAGCAGCTCGCCTTGGCGACCGTACAGACGATCCGCGAGTCGGGCGTCTACTGGGCGGCGATCATGGTGAAGGCCACCACCGTGCCCACGCTGATCGGGACCTGCGTCGCGCCGGCGATCATCACCGGCGAGCGGAACCTGTCCCAGTCCTCGGGTGCGGCGCTGACCGGTACTGCGCCGGCCACCATCGCCACCCCGACGGCGAAGGACTTCGCCCCGTACGTGGTCTTGAACTGATGGCGACGCGGCGCAGGCTCGCGACCCGGGAGGAGTTCATCGAGATCCTGTCGGGTCGCGAGCCTGCCGTGGACTGGGCGGCCGTCCTCGACCAACTCGAGGCGGCCGGCGCGGCCGTCATGAGCCCCGAGGTTGTGGTCGATGAGGAGGCCTGATGGCCGCCCCGCACATCGAAACCGACTGGTACCTGTCGATCCCGACCCAGTACCGCGACCGGGTGCAATTCGACCCGGTCAGTGGCTACCCGACGTGCATCGACGTGGCGGCGGGCGCCTACCAGGTGCCCGGTCCACTCACCGACGCCGACCGGGCGCTGTGCCGGATACCGGCGCTGCTCAACCACGAACCAGGCTGGCGGTGAGCTAGAGGTGGCCGACCAGCTCGCGACGCTGCAGGACCTCGCCGACGCGCTGCAGATCCCCCTCGCGGACCTGCCTACCGGAACGGGCACGCTGCTGCTGGAGTGCGCGACCGCGGTCGTGCAGATCGCCGCCGGCGGGCAGCGGATCGTGCAGGTTGTCGGGGACACCGCGTCGCTGATCGGGACCACCGATTCGTGGCTGGACCTGCCGCAGATCCCGGTGACCGCGGTCGCGTCGGTGACGTTGGACGGCGCCGCACTGACGGTGGGGATCGACGCGGCCCAGTACAAGCATCTCGGGAATCGGCTGTGGCGCACCGACGGGTGGCAGACCTACGTCGGGCGGCCGTCCGAGGTGGTGTCGGTGAACACGCACGGCTACCCGGCTGGCCATCAGAAGTTGCAGTTGGGACGGTGGGCGACGCTTTCGCTGGCGAAGGGCCAGGTCCCTAACCCGGGCTCCGTGGCGTCGGAGTCGATCGATGACTACTCGGTGACGTTCGACAAGATGTCGGCGCAGATGGAGGCCTCGCCGTTCCTGCAGAAGGCGCTGCGTAAGGCGTACGGCCGCCGGGCCAGCTTGGTGAGGCTGGGATGAGCCGGGACTCTGTGCTCGCCCGCGGGCGGGCGTTCGCCGCCGGCGGGTTCGTCGACGCGTGCGTCATCGAGCGGGTCGCGACCAAGCAGACCAACACCACCGACGGCCAGGTGGCCAAGCAGTACGACCTCGTCTACACCGGGCCGTGCCGGGTGCAGCAAGCCGCCGCGCCGTGGGCCGGGCCGGCGACCATCGGGCAGGCCGGTATCGGCCTGTCGGCGCTGGAGTTGCAACTGCCGGTCGTGGGCACCGAGGACGTGACGAAGGACGACCGGGTCACCATCACTGCCTGCGTGCACGACACGGCACTGATCGCGCGGGTGTTCACCGTGCAGGGCGCCCACCACAAGAGCCACGCCACCACCCGAAGAGTGCCGCTGCAGGAGATCGTGGGGTAAGCGATGGGCGTCAAGGTGACCAGCCTCGATGAGCTCATCCGCGACCTCGAGCAGATCGACGAGCGGCTCGCGGCAGAGGCGCCCAAGGTGGTCGCTAAGGGCGCGTTCAACATCAAGACCACGTGGCGGAAGGTGTGGACGCCGGTCAGCCCCGACCCGGCTGAACACGCGCCGCATCTGGCCCGTGGGGTCGGCTACGAAACCACCCGCCACGGCAGCACCTATCACGCCGAGATCGGCGTTCACCGGCTCAACCCGCAGGCGCCGCTCGCGCATTTCGCCGAGTACGGCAGCCTCCGCAACGCACCGCGGCCGGGCGGGTTCCCGGCGCTGGTCGTGGAGGAGCCCCGCTTCGTTGAGGCGGTCGAGGACCTTGGCGAGCGGCTGTTGGAGGGTCGGTGACCGACCAACTCGACGAGTTGCACGCCCGCACGGGTTTGGATCTGCTCAACGGGGCGGCGCCGCTGATCGTGTACGAGGGTGAGGTCCCGGCCCCGTATCCCGAGCCGCCGTACGTGCTGGTGTACACCGAGGTGTCCTGGCCCGACGCGGGCGACGCGAACGCTCTGGACCACATGTCGGTGACGTGTGTGACCCGCTGGTACTGCCACTGCGTCGGGGAGACAGAGGCGGCCGCGCGGGCGGTGGGGATGCAGGTACGGGCGGCGCTGCTCAACGTGCGCGGCGCCGTGGCCGGCCGCAACTGCGGTCTGATCCGGCAGGTCGACTCGAGCCCGCCGGGCAAGGACGAGACGTTGGGCACTGCGGTGTTCGACGGCGTCGCTGTGTATGAGATGACCTCCGCGCCGGGCTGAGGCGCGACCAACCCGAACCCAGCTGGGAGGTACGCCCCGATGGCGGCCATCACCCCTTCGACCATCACGCCGGCCGGTCTGCTCGCCAACCCGCAACCGGCGGCGGCGTCGGACACGATCTCCGGTGACCTGATCCCCATCGGCGGGAGTCTGATCTACCGGGTCATCAACGGTGGCGGCTCACCCGACAACGTGTCCATATCGGACGGTGGGCTGACCGCGGCCGGTAACCCGGGCACGGTCACGCCGGTCGCGGTCGCTAACGGCACGACCCGCACGTTCCCGATCACCCGCAACAACATCAACCCGGCGAACAACCTGGTGACGATCACGCACTCGTTCATCACGTCGGTCACCTACGAGTTGCAGAGGGCTGCCTGACATGGCCGACGAGGACGACGACTTCACGCCCGAGCCGGGCGCGGAGTTCGTGTGGATGCGCCACGAGCACGGCGGCAACGCCGCCCAGTTCCCGGTCGCGTCGGTGCCCATGTGGCGGCGCATCGGTTGGGCGCCGTGCGAGCCGCCCGACCCGTACGACCCGACCATGGCCGAGTACCAGCCCCCCCGTCCCGCCCCGGCCGAGGAACCCGGCCCGGCGGCAGATGACACCAGCGAGACCACCAGCGAGGGAGTGAGCGCCGATGCCTGACAGCCTGGCCGACGGCAACACCCGCGTCACGTACGCACCGGCGATCGCCGTCCTCGGCGCGCCCACGGTCGCCGAGCTCAACGCCGGCATCCTGCTCCAGTCGGTGATGACCCCGGACGGGCTCATCGGGTACGAGCCGTCCACCGCCGACGTGGACACCTCGGCGCTGGACTCCACGTACGACACCGTCGATAACGGCCGCGACTCGTTCTCCGGCACGATGCTGCGGATCAAGAAGCAGCTTTCCGGCGACACCGCGTACACCACGCTGGGGGCCAAGGGAGTCACCGGGTTCATCGTGGTCCGCCGCGATGTCCCGTCGACGACGGCGTGGGCGTCGAGCCAGGCCTGCGCCGTGTACCCGATCAAGACCGGGCGGCGGCGGGACCTGGCCCCGGAGAAGAACGCGGTCCGCAAGTACGAGGTGCCGACGAAGATCTACCAGGCGCCGAACATCGACGCGGCGGTCGCATGAGCGAGAAAGCCAACGGTGCTGCGCCGGATCACAAGGCGCTGTTGGCCGGTTTCCGCCCCGCGCAACGCTCGGTGCAGCTGTGCATGCGCCGCGACCTGGCCTCACAGATGCAGGTCCTACAGCGCCAACTCATCGAGGCCGAGGCCTTCGAAAAGGTGTCCGGGTCCCTCGACGGCGGCCGCGCGGTCGAACTCGCCCGGCAGGTCGAGGCACTGCACGAGGAGATGGCTGCACAGTCCATCGAGGTCGTCATCCGGGCCGTCCCGCGGCGGCAGTGGACGGCGCTGCTCGCCGAGCACCCGCCGCGGGAGGGCAACGAACGCGACGCGCGGATGGGCATCGACGAGGACGGGTTCTTCGACGCGGCCCTGCGGGCGTGCGTGGTGGCGCCCGCCTTCGACGACGAGGACTGGGAGCGCCTCGACGAGGTCCTCACGGTTGGGCAGTGGGAGATCCTGACCAATGCCGTGTGGGCCGCGAACGCCCGTGATGTCGATGTCCCTTTCTCGCCGCGCGCCTTGCGGATTCTTTCGACCTCCGACGACGAGTAGAGGCGGCGGAGCGGCTCGGGATCAGCCCGAAACGCTTCGACGGGTGGGAACCCGCAGAGGTCGGCGAGCACGAATATGACGAGGCCGGGCGGCTCGTGAGAACCACCACCACCCGTGAGGTCGAGTGGGACGAACAGCAGCAGGCGTGGATGCTCGCCCTGGCGCTGTACCGGAACCGGCTGTGCGCGCGAGGCCACTACCTGCCGAACACCGGCGCGGCGGAGGCGGAAGACCGCTACTGGGTTGAGCACCCCGACCGGTGTCACGCCTGCACCGCGCTGCTGGCCGCGCAGGCCGCCTATCTGGACGGGTCACACGCGCCTCACCCGGGCGCTTTGATCTGGCACGCCGAGCGGAGGTGAAATGGGTCGGCGCAAGGTGTCTGTCGAGTTGGAGCTCGAGGTCGCGCGGTACGCGCGGGGTGGTGCCGAGGCGACCGCGGTCAGCCGCACCGTGCGCTCCGCGGTCCACGACCTGGGTGATGAGCTCGACGCGACCAGCCGGGATATGGACCAGCTGGCGGCGAACACCGACGTGGCGGCGCGGCAGGTAGACGACCTGGGTGATGAGGCACGCGGCACCGCCGCAGACCTCGCGCTGCTGCAGTCCAGCCTCGACGCAACCAAGCTCAAGGTGCGGCAGTTGGGGGCGGAGTTCGCGGGGGCCGGCGGGGATGACGGCCTGTTGGGCCTTTTCGGTGAGACGGCCGCCGACCCGCAGACCTCGCGGTTGCACAACGCGCTCAACGAGATCGAGCGCATGCGCAAGGAACTCGAGAAGATCGACGACCTGGCCGCGGTCAAAACCGTCGCCCCGCTGGCAGCGGGCGGCGGGGTCGGCGGACTGCTGAACTCGGTTCCTCGCATCGGCGGTATCCCCGGCCCGGCGGTGGCGGGCATCGGTGCGGCGGCGGTGGTTCTGTCGCCATTCATCGGCGGGATCATCGCCTCCGCCGTGCTCGGCGGTGTCGGCACGGGCGGGCTGATCGGTGGGATCGCCCTGGCCGCGCAGGACACCCGCGTGAAGTCGGCTTGGAAAGGCCTCGGCCAGGAGGTCTCCGCCAACATCGGCGACGCCGCATTCCCGCTCGTGGGCCCGCTGACCCGCGCCGCGTCGATCTTCGGCGACGCGTGGCGTAAGGAGCTACCCGGTGTACAGCAGGACTTCCAGATCCTCTCGGCCACGGTGGAGCCCCTGGCTGAGGGGATCGCTGGGTTCGCCCGCAACCTGCATCCCGGCCTGACCACGGCCCTGAAGGCGTCGGTTCCGCTGGCGGAGCGGTTCAGTGACGACTTCACCGGCCTGGGCACTGACCTGGCGGATTTCTTCCGCGACATCGCCCGCTCCGAGCCTGGGGCGGAGGCTGCTCTGCACGACTTCTTTGAGGTGCTCGGAATCGGCCTCGACGGTCTCGGCGACGGGATCGAGATCCTATCGAAGACCTACGAGTGGGCGAACAAGCTCGGCATGCTCGAGGGACCGAAGTGGCTCTTCGAGACGCCGGGGTTGGCGATCAACGTCTGGAGGACGTTCAACCCCGAGTTGGAGAAGGCCACCAACAACCTGAAGAACGTGCTCACCCCGACCGAGGAGCTCGCGCGAGAGCAGGAGGACGCCGCCGACGCGGCCAAGCGGCAGGCCGACGCGATGGAGAAACTGAACAAGAGGATCGACGACTACTACGACGCGATCTCCAGCCGCCACAGCGCGGCCCGGGACTGGGAAGCCGCCTGGGACGACCTGCACGACATCATCAAGGAGAACGGTAAGACGCTCGACATCACCACCGAAAAGGGTCGGGCTGTCGGCGAAGGACTCGACCGTGCCGCTGCCGCCGCCCGGGGTTTGCTAGAGACCGGGCAGATCACCGAGCAGCAGTACCAGGACCGGATCCGGCTCATCGAGACCGAGGCGATCAAACTCGGCCTGTCCACGAGCGCCGTCCACCGTCTCCTCGACGAATACTTGAAGATCCCCAGCCAGATCATCACCGAACTGGTGGTGCGCGCCCCAGGGCTGCAGAAGGCCTTCGACATGGTCAGGTACCTGGCCGGCGGCAAGCCCCCAACCACACCGGGCGAGCACTCGGGCGGCCAGATCGGCAGCTTGATCCAGGCGCCCGCAGGCAGCGCGGGCGGCGGCAGCCGTCAGGCGTTCCTCGACCTGTCCGGCCGCGCAGCCGGCGGGCCCGCGTACGCTGGGCAGTTCCTGCGCGTCAACGAGCAGCGTCTCGAGGCGTTCGTCGCGCCGTCGCAGGGCTACGTCCTGCCGCTCGTGGCTGGCGCCGCCGCGTCGCCGATGGGCGGCGGCGGGTGGGACATGACCCCGGTGGTGCACGTCTACATCGGCGGCGAGCGTATCGACGAGCGCGTCGACGTGCGGGTGGAGATGGCCAACCGGAGGGCCGCTTCCGACGTGTACGCCCGGCCGAGACTCTGATGTGGCAGGTCAGCGACCCCAGCACCCATGCCGCGTTCCTCGCCGCCCTGGCCCAGTCGCACACCTACACCCCGACCGTCAAGACCTACCTCGACGGCGTCGAGCTCGGGACCGTGCTCTTGCAGTCCGGCCGGATACGGGTCTCTGGCCGCACGCAGGTACGCCGCCGCGCCTACCTGACCGTCCCCGAGTCACAGTGGACAGACCAGCTCTCCGCCTACGGAGTCGAGCTTCGGGCGTGGGTCACCGTCGCCGCCGGCAACATCACCTATCCGCCGGTGCCGGTGTTCACCGGCCGGGTCGAGCGTCGCGAACGGTCCCGCCGTTCCGGCCTTGTGCAGGTCGAGTGTTGGGACCGGTTCGCTGCGATCAACGACGACGCGTTCGAAACCCCCCGCGCGACCCCGGCCGGTGCGAGGATCGCCGACGCCACAGCGACGCTCATCAAAGAGACCCACCCGAGCGTCGCGGTGACCGACCTGACCGGCCTCCCATCGACCGTCCCGGCCGGCCTGACCTGGGACCTCGGCGACGGATCCCGCGGCCTGGCCATCGACCGGATGGCGCTGGCGATCGGCGCCGAGATCGTGGCGCTGCCCGACGGGAACTTCCTGCAGCGCCTCTACCCCACCCTCACCGACGAGCCCGCTTGGCAGGTCGCCACCGGCCCGGGTGGGGTCATCGTCGCCGACGCGCAGGTCGAAACCCGCACGGGCGTCGCGAACCGGTGGATCATCACCGGCAACCAGACCGCCGCTGGGGTTTCGGTGCGTGAGGTGGCCACCATCATCGGCGGGACGCTGCGCTACGGCGGCCCCTACGGGCGGGTGGTCCGCTACCACACCGACCCGATGATCACCTCGACGGTGCAGGCCAGCCAGGTCGGTGCGGCGATCCTTGCCCGGGTGGAGGGCATGGCCCGTCAGAGGATCGTGACCGTCATCGCCAACCCGGCCCTCGAGGCGGGAGACGTGCTCGCGGTGAGCACCGCCGACGGGCTGGAGTTGCACATCGCCGATGAGTTCGACGTGCCGCTGACCGCGGACATCCCGACGATGGCGGTGGCGTCCCGGTCGACTGTGGACGTGTGATCGGGTCGCAGGGGGGTCCCCCGAATGGGGGACGCGTTCATGAACCCTGGACGTCACCCTCGGCTCATGACCTCACAGCCGTCGATCCTCGCCCGGGTGGCCGCTACCGCCATCGCCCTGCTGCTCGGAGGTGCGCTCGTGGCGTCAGGCCCCGCTGACGCGTCGCCGACCGCGGTCTCCAACGCGCGGCTGCGCGTCGGGACCGTGCAGTCCTCGCCGGCCCCGCAGGCCGACTACATCTGGGTCGCGGTGGACGGCACCGTGGTGCCGGCAGCCTACTTCACCGGTTACGTGCCCATCCCCGGCGACCGGGTCATCGTCACCCAGGACGGCACCGACTGGTTCGTGCTCGGCGGCAAGTCGGGCTTCGCCGGCAACCTGGTCCTCAACCCGGACTTTTCCGTCAACCCGCGGATGCAGATCACCGCGGACCTGCCGCCGTGGAACTGGTATCACCACCGCGCCTCCGGCCCAGCCACGTCGATCGTCATAGCCGGCATCAACCCAGTCACGTCCGAACCGGTCATGGCGATGATCCTCAACTCGGCGTTGGCGTCGGACAACTACGCCTACAGCGCCGCGTTCCCGGTCACGCCCGGCCAGGCCTACTCCGTCAACGCCGGCGTGGAGGTGCAATCCTCCGGTGCCACGCTGACCGTGACGCTTCGGGTGGCGTGGCTCGCGGCCCCGGCCGACGCCTACCCGACGTTCCTGTCCGAGACCGTAATCGAGAGCATCGACACGTCACTGGGCAACAACGCCGGCTGGCTCGGATCCGCAACCACAGCGACCGCCCCGGCCGGGGCCACCTACGCGCGGGTCGCGATCAGGTCGCAGATGGCCGCGGGAGGGCTGTCGATGTACACCGGAGTCGGGTTCGTCTCGGCCCGACCCGTCTGAGCACCACCCACCCCCGGAGGTAGCGATGGCGATCCTGTCCGCGGACAACCTGTTCCGGTCGCTGCTTCCCCCGCAGCCATTCTTCAAAGACACCGCCACGGCCGAGGCCGCCGGGTGGCTGCACTCGTCGTTCTACATCGCCGGGTTCCCCGGAGCCGCCGTCGCCCCCTCGCCGGGCCTGGCCGGAGCGGCGCTGACCTCCTACGCGGGCCAGATCCCGTTCCCCGCCCCGGCGTCCGGCAAGAACGTCTACCTCGCCGCGACGGACATGGCCGATACCGGCGCCGGGAACATCGGCGCCGTCTACATCTTCGACCGGCTCTGGCACAACTCCGGCATCGTCGTGACCACCACCACCGGCCAGACCATCAACTCGGTAGCATTCCCAGCCCGCGACCTGGACGGCACCATCAACGGCCGCGGCATCCAGGTCGCCATCGAGGTGTCCACCGCCACCGGCAACGGCGGCAACATCAACACCACGACCATGTCGTACACCAACAGCCTCGGCGTGGCCGGCCGCACCGCCACCCTGCCCGTCTTCCCCGCCACCGCAGCCCTCGGCACCATCGTCCCGTTCGTGCTGCAAGCCGGCGACGTGGGTGTCCAATCCATACAGTCGATCACCCTCGGCACCTCGTACGTGTCCGGCGCGATCCACCTCGTCGCCTACCGACACATCGCCGTCACCCAGTCATCGTCAGCCAACACCGCGGCCGTGCGCGACGCGCTGCAGCTGGGCCTGCCGCTGCTGTGGGACAACTCGGTGCCGTGGGCCGTGTACCTGGCCTCAGGCACCGCTCTGGGCCAGTGCATCGGGTCGCTGACCTTCGCGCAGGGCTAGCAGCGTGCCAAGCCTTGGCCGCCACCTCACGGCGGGCGCCACCCCCGCAAGCCTGCTGCGGGCCGACGCGGCGCGGTCGGTGACCACGAGTCTGATGCTGGGCGCGGAGCTCACCGCGACCGTCGACAACTACGCCCGGGTGCGGCTGGACATCTACTGGCCCGACGTGCGATACGCGGCCATCCACCGCCTCGACGCCGACGGCACCACCTCGCCGGTGCGCAACACCGAACCGCTGCTGCTAGCCACCGCCGCCGTCCTGTACGACCACGAGGCCCCGCTCGACCAGACCTGCACCTACCGGATCGCACCCGCCGACGACCTGGACACGTACTGGGACAGCGACCCGGTCACCCCGACCGCCGCGACCGACTGGCTCAAACATCCCCTCAAGCCGTACCTGTCCCGGCCGGTACACCTGCACCGCATGGGGCCGCGGCAACTGCCGGCCCGCCGCGGCGTCGCCCGGCCGATCGACCGGCCTGACCCGATCGTCGTGCACCAGGAACGCGCAACCGACCAGGGCAGCCTCACCATCCAAACCGACGGGACCTGGGCGGAAAACGACGCCCTGCGGGCGCTGCTCGCTGACGGCGCTCCGCTTCTGCTGCAGCAGCGGGCCGTGCTCGGCGAGGGCCAGCTCTACATCTCCGTCGACACCGCCTCGATGGCGCTGCTCGACGATAAGTCCGGGTGGATGTTCCGCCGCAACTGGACCCTGCCATTCGACGTGATCGCCCGCCCACCCGGCTCCGCGTCCGGGCCCTACGGGGTCGGCTACGACCAGGCCGCCACCGCGTACCTGACCTACGAGCACCTCGCCGCCGGCGAACCCACCTACCTCGACCTGGCCGCCACGCCGGGCCCGTGAGAGGAGACAGCGCGCATGGGCTCGACGGTCATCAACCGCTACACCTATCCGGAGGGCACCGATGCGCCGGTCGTGCACACAGACCTGCGCCGGGCGCTGGAAGAGGTCGCCCGCGGCGGGGTGATGCGGTTCGCGAACGCGACCGAACGCACCGCCGCGTTCGCCACCCTCGGCATCAGCCCCAGCGACGGCATGCTCTCCTACCGCCGCGACCAGAAGGCGTACGAGACCTTCGAGACCGGCCCGGGGTGGGTGACGCCCATCGGGTGGGCGATGACGGCCCGTAAACCCGGCGACCAGGGCCTGGTCAACGCCGTCCTCACGGACGTGACAGGCATGTCGCTGCCGGTCATCGCATCAGGGGTTTACGACCTGCACTGCCGGATCATCGCCACCGGTGATGACGTGAACGGCGTGGCCACAGCGTGGACACACCCGGCGCTTGCGACGCTCGCCGACGGGCAGCACAGCGTGCGGCACATCGCTTCCGGCGGCGCGTCAACGGCCGGTGACCTCGACGGTCGCGGGCTCGCGCTGGCGGCGTCCCCGTCGACCACCCTCAACCACGCCGTACCCGACACCAACCTGGTGATGGTCCTGCTGGAGGGGACGCTGATCGTTGGCGCTAACGCAGGCACGCTGCAGCTGCGCGCCTCGAAGGTGGTCGCCACGTCCGGCACCGACTCGACGATCAAGGCCGGTTCGATGCTGCGGCTGATAAGGACCGAGTGATGACCCTCGTCGTCCTGCCCGTCCAGCCCCCCGCCGTCCTGGCCGGCCAGGACAACGGCATGCTCGACCCGGCCATCCTGCGCACAACACCAGGCCTGGCCGGCGGCCCTACCGTGCGGCTGGTCGAGACGGCCATGCGCTGCTGGCTCGCGATGACCGCGGCCGCCAGCGCCGACGGGGTAATCCTGAGAGCGACCAGCTACGCCGACTCCTACCGCACCTACCAGGTGCAGGTCGCGACGTTCACCGCCCGCTACCAGGTCGAACCCACCGGCAACGGCTGGCGGCTGTGGGACTCCGACGGCAACGGGGTACGCGAACGCTGGTACAAGAAAGACGGCGTCAACAGCGCGGCCGTACCGGGCACCTCCAACCACGGGTGGGCGCTCGCCGTCGACATCGCCAACGCCTCCGGCACCCGGCTGGACTGGCTGGAAGCCAACGCCGTCGCGTTCGGCTGGTCCTGGGAGCTCGTCCCGGAGGAGCCGTGGCATGTGCACAACTTCACCGGCGATGACATCCCGCCGGCCGTCCTGGCGTACGAGGAGGACCAGATGACCCCCGAGCAGGCAGCAGCACTGGACAACGTCAACCGCATGGCCTTCGCCAACGCCACCGGCGCGCCCACCGTGCAACTGCACCCCGGCAACAACCCGACTGCCCCGCTGGTCACCATCGCCAACTTCACCGTCGTGAAACTTAACGAGCTCGAGACGAAGGTCGACGCGCTCGGCGAGGCGATCGGCCAGATCGGCACCGACTCCCCGGAGGTTGCCGCGATCCTGGCCGGCATGCAGCAGAAACTCGACGCGCAGCAGGCCGAGCTCAAGGCCGAGATCCGGGACGCCGCCGCCGACCTCGGCGAGGGCGGCGCCGCCCAAGTGCGCGCCGACCCGGACGCGACGTGACCAATCTGGTCGCGCTGCTCATACAGGCCGGCGTGGTCGGGACCATCCTGACCGGCATGCTCGCCCTGGTGCGCATCGCCATCGGCGCGGAACGCCGCCGGGCCGATGACTGGCGGGAGGCGGCCAAGGCCACCTCCGCGGCCAACACGGTCCTGTCGACCAACGTCGAGAAGCTGATCGGCTCCGTCGAACACCTGGCCACCTCGCAGCGGGAGATGCTGGTCCTGCTGCAGGCCATGGCGGCGGCGGGCAAGGATCGGAGCGCGGCATGAGGTGGTGGCCGCTGCGGCGGCCGCGCCTGAAGGACAACGGCGGCGCCGCGGCCGCTGCCCGCCAGGACGCTGAGGACCAGCGGGTCGCGGCCGAAGCGCGCACCCCGCAGGTCGAACGGACGGTTCGGGCAGCCGAGGCGGCAGTGCGCCGCGCCGACCGGTTCGCCGGCGAGATCGAGAACGCGTTGCGGCTGAAACGGGGACCGGTGTGAGGCTGCTCATCCAGGTCCTGGTGGGGCTGTCGATCCTGCTGCCGCTGGGTGTGGTGCTGCGCCTGGGTGACCCGCGGCGCAGCGAGAACCCGAGGATGGCGTGGCTGCTGGCGGCGTGGGGCTGGGTGACGGTGGCGTTCGAGTCGCTGCTGTTCGTGGCCACGCTGGGGCTGCGGGTGCCGAACTGGATCGCCGTGATCGTGCTGATGTCGCAGAACGCCGTGTTCGCCTGGTGGCTGATTGCCGTGTACCGGGCCCGCCGCCGGCACGACTCGCGGCACGTCGAGTAGTGGAGATGTCAATGGAGCTCGCTGGCAGGCACACGTCCACCGTGCAGATCGCCCGGTTCTTCGCCTACGACCACCTGCCAGCGCACCTGCAGGCCATCAGCAGGCCGTGCCATGACCTGGCCGAGGAGATGATCGGCGCCCTGCCCGACGGGCCCGAGCTCACCGCCGGGCTCCGCAAATTGCTCGAGGCGAAGGACTGCTTCGTCCGGGCCAACCTGTAGGAGGAGTTTTTCATGCGCCACCGTGCGCCTCGCCCGAGTAGTAGACAGATCACCCGGCTGCGCGCCGGGATCGCCGCCCTCGCCTTCGCCCTGGCCGCCGTGGCCGGGGCGTTTTTCACGTCTGGGGGCAACGGGACCCCGTCCGGGCCGACCGGGGCCGCGGCGGAACCGGTCGCCGAGGACCTGCCGCTGCTGACGATCGAGGGCTTCTTCGCCTGGTGCCACGAGCACAACACCCCGGGCGAGCGCGCGCGGATCCGTACGTCGACGGGTCGGACCTGGATTCAGGGCTGCGACGCGGCCGGTGCGCTGACCACCCCGTCGCCGACATCGCAACCCACGCCGACGCCACCGGCCCCGACGACAGCGCCGCCGTCACCGAGCCCTACCCCGACGCCGACGCCCAGCCCCACACCAACCCCGAGCCCGACACCCACACCGACGCCGTCACCGACCGGGCCGGTCGTGAACTGCATGCCCGTCCCGTCGGCGTGCGGCTACCCCGACACCACGAACACCGGCACCCACGGCAGCCTCACCGTGGTCCAGGGCAACATCAGCCTGACCACCGCCGGCATGGTGTACGAGAACCGGGACGTGCGCGGCTGCATCACGGTCAAGGCCAAGAACGTGACCATCCGCAACGTCAAGGTGTCGTGCTCCGGCTGGTACGCGATCGCCATCAACACCGGCAGCGGCAACGTCTGGATCTCACCCGACGCGAACACCCTCATCGAGGACGTGGAGATCAACCACCTACAGCGTTGGGACGGCAAGGGCATCGCGTTCGACGGCTACACCGCGCGGCGGGTCTACTACCACAACGGCGCCGACTGCGCCCACACCGGCTACAACACCGTCATCGAGGACTCCTACTGCATCCTCGGCCCCGACGGCGCCACCAACCGGGACTGGTGCCACATGCGCGTCGACGGCGGAGAGCCGCACTGGGACGGCTACCAGTCCGACGGCGGCGACCACCAGGTCTACCGGCACAACACCATCCGCAACCCCTGCCAGCAGACCTCGGCGATCCTGATCTCCACCAACACCCTGCCGATCGGCAACGTCACCATCGAGAACAACCTGGTAGCCGGCGGCGGGTGGACGATCTACTGCGGCACCGACGAAGGTGGCTTCCCGTTCGGCTCCAACGTGTTCCGCAACAACCGCATCGCGCGCAGCTTCTACACGTGGCCGCCCGGCCCCGACCACGAGCACGGGGACGTGGGCGGCTACTACGGGCCGATGACCAGCTGCCGCGCGTCGAACATCGCCGCAGCCGGCAACGTGTGGGACGAGACCGGAACCCTAATCCCGCTGCAGTAGAACGAACCCCGATACACTGCGCCGCGTGTGGGCACAGTGGCGGTGGGCGGTGGCGATCGTGGCGAGCACGGCCGCCGTCGGCCCCGCCACCGTCGCCCTCGCCCGCCCGCCGTTGCGGCGTTCGTGCGCCAGGCCGTCACCGACGTTGGTGGCAGCTACGTGGATCTCGGCGATCCGCTGCTTGCCCGGCGTGACCTGATGGCGGAGGATGCCATCCACCCGGGCGACCTGGGGCATGCCGCGATCGCGGCGGCGTTCCTCGCCCACGCCTAAGAACCAGACCAGACACGAAGGAGCCCGGCACCCGCCCCTCTCGGGGGGTAGGTGCCGGGCTCCTTCCGTCGTTTAGGCGTCTGGTCCGATCTGCTGCTGGTGGTGCTCACCCTTGCCGCCCCGCTCGGCTTCCAGTTCGCGGATCTCCTCGCGGACGGTATCCCCGAGCGTCCGCAGCAGTTCCCTCGCGGCGTCGATCTCGGTCAGGGCCTCGTAGCCGGCCCCCACCTCGCCGGTCTGAAAACGGGTCAGTGAGCGGTGGGTGCGGTTGAGTGCGTGGTGGACCTCGTTGAGCGCGGAACGGTCCGGTGGGTAGGTTGTCTGGCACGGTGATTCGACCTCCCAGGGGTCGGGTTGCCGAGGCCCTCGGCTGGTGGACGAACACCGCCGAGGGCCGACTGGTTCAGAGCGCTGGCCGCTCCCCGCGAGGGGCCAGGAAAACGAAGGCGCGCCACCTGCCCGGTCAGAAGCAGGTGGCGCGCCCTCAAAGTACCGGGCGGCTGACCGGACCGCCGGGTCCGATCAGACGTACATCACGCGGCCATCTCGGCGACCTGCGCCGCCGTCGGCACCACCGGTGAATAGCCCGGGCTGACCGGTGCCGCAGCCTCGGTGCGCCGCGTCTTGCGCTCCCGGTACTGCTTCGTCCACGCGGCCTTGTCGACCGCGGACATCGCGCCGTAGCCGGCCCGCTTCCGGGCCGCCTTCTCCGCGTCGGACACCTTCACGGTGCCCTTGGTGGCCTCAGCCTTAGCGGCTGCCTTCCGCTCCATCTTCGCGACGAAAATCTCGGCGAGGATGTAGGCCAGTACCGTCCAGACGCCAACGGCGACCTGGACGACGTTGCGGGCAAGCGCGACGTTCGCCGCCACACTCAGCCCGCCAGCCAGCACCAGCGGAAACAGTGCAAGCTGCCTGGTGCGCTCGGTCACGTCATCGGACATGCGGACCATCAGAGCGACGATGGCAAGCGAGTCCACGGTGACCGGGGTGACCCACTCACTCGGCACCAGGCCGAACAGCGGGTCGAGGTCCGCGAGCGAAAGCAGGTGGACCTGGTAGCCGTACGAGGACACCGCCGCGATCGTGGCGATGACGTAGGCCGCCGTCTTGGCGACGGTGATTCGGTTCATGACCCCTCCTCGGGGTGGGTCTCGGACGCACCCTGCGCCCGGCCCCCGCGGCCGGCGCTGTGATGCGGAGATCCCCGGCGCCAGCGGAGCAGTGCTCAACGCGGCTGCGCGGTCGGTGCGCCCCGCCCTGTCGGCCGGTCGGGGCCTGTCGCCTTGGTGTGTTCACTCGCCGAGCGGCTCGTACCCGAGCCCTTCGGCGAACGCGACATAGGCTGCCCGCCGCCGCGCTACCTCTTCCTCGCCGAGCCCCTCGTGGAGCGCCATGTGGTATGCCCACACCAGCGACACCGCGTGCTCTTCGGCTGCTGCGGCCTCAACGCCGCGAACCATGATCTCCATCGTGGGTCTCCCTCCCACTGGCCACCCGGATGGTGGCGGGAGTGGACTTCGGTGAGCCTCGAACTCACTCCAGCGGTTCCGCCATCAGCGGGACGGGAGGTCACGTCGCGCTGGGGGATACGGACCTGTCGTCCGGTTGACGGTCGCACCGGCAGCGCCAGTGCTCCGAAGCCTTGGCCCCGGGGGGTCGGCCGCGCGCTGTGCGCTGCGTTCCCTCCGCCCGGGGCGGGGTGCCGGTGCTCCCGGCTCGTTGTGCTCCGTCTGTGTGCGGCGGATCCAGTTGTCAATCAACGGGCGCCCCCGCTCGCTGTACCCACAGTCTAGCGCGTTCCGTACCCACACACAAGTAGGAGGTGTACCCTCAGCCTGTGGCAACCCCACTCAAGCGCATCCGCGTCGACGACAACCTCTGGGACCGCTTCGGCGACACGGCCGCCGCGCTCGGCTCTGACCGAACCAAGGTCCTGGTCGCCTTCATGCGCTCGTTCGTGACCGCCATGTCCCCGGAACGGCTCATCCGTTCGATGGACGCCGATCACGCACACGGCCTGCCACCCTCGGCGCCATGACCGCACCGATCGTCCCCGGCCCCCAGCCCCAACTGATCGTCAAGGCCGGCGGGTTGACCACCGGCGAGCACCTAGCCCACATCGTCGGCCTGGTCTTCACCGCTGGACTGTGGCTGCCGTTTTACATCTACTTCGCGGTCCGGGCCCCAAAGGCCCGCTACGAGGTGATGGTTCCCTATGGCGCCGACCCGGCCGCGGTTCAGGCCCTTTACGCCCAGGTCGCCGCCGCGAACGGCCAGACTCCCCAAACCCCGGAGCAGATCGCGGAAGCACGGACGCAGAGCCGCCAGATCGCAATCGTGATCGCGATCGGGGTCGTCGTCATTTTCGCGGTGCTCGTCGCGGGGCTTTGGCTGCAGAACAACAACCCGTTCTAGAGCACGGGGGGATCCCATCAGTGGAATGCTTTGTGTGCGTGATCAGGCGCCAGGCGACACCGGCCAGTTACAGGCTGGCCGGTGCCCCAAGACTGGCGAGCAGCTCATCAACAGCGGCCAACGCCTGCAGTCGCTTCCGCCCCGACACCAGCGCGTAGCCCTGGGTCGTGACCACCGACGCGTGGCCCATCAGATCCCTCAGCACGAGCGGGTCGTGTCCCGCGTCGTACATGATCGAGCAGAACGTGTGCCGCAGCCGGTGAAGGTGGATCTGCGGCAGGCCGATCCCGGACCAGTGCCGGTGCTGACACGCCGACAGCCACGACCCGGTGACCGGCCGGCCCCGCGACCGTCGCAGGACCGGGCCGCCGGGCCGGTCGCGTAGGTGAGACCACACCGAATTGCAGGTGGGCACGACGCGGCCTCTGCCGCCCTTGCCACGGCGCACGAGCACGTACTCGTCGGTGATGTCCTCGCGCACGAGCGCGGCCATCTCGGACGCTCGTAGGCCTGCCCCGACGCCGAGGATGATGCACGTGTACCAGGGATCTTCTGAGAGCTGCAGCGCCAGGCGGAGCTCCTGCGCGGTGAGCGGGCGAGGCAGGAACTGGCCCGAGGGTTGGGCGGCGAGCCCGACCATCGGATCGCAGGTGAGCCACCCGGCCGCGGTGCCCCAGGCGTAGAAGCCTCGCAGGTGTCCGTCGTAGGTGTGCCGGGTCCACTCCGACCATTCCGGGTTGGACAGGTAGTCGCGGATCTCGGTGGGGTACACGTCGCAGAGTCCGCGCGGCAGTGCGCGGTCGGCTCGGTCGAGACAGCCGGCCCGGTCGTGGATGCTTCGCTGGGAGTAGCGCCTTGGGCGCCGGTCTGGGTGCTCGTCCTCCATCCACTCGAGGTGAGCGTTTATAACGGCGTTCACATCGGTTACGTCGCTGGACACGTGTCGGTGCGAAACGCCGTTTCCGCGGTCGGTTTCCGCGCCAATTGAACGAGCCACCATGGTCGTCAATGGGTCAGCGCCCTGGCTGGCTGGGCGACGATTGACACGGGCCGGCGGGTGTGACCGGTGCGGTCGGGGCGGCGGGGTTGGTCAAGGCGGCGGCCGCCGGTGTGCGCCGGCGGCCTGGCGACGAGGGTGGTGCGGGGTCCGGGTCGGGTCTCGCCGATGGTGGCGACCACTCGGGCGGCGAGCGGGTCGATGCCGGGCCGGGCGTCGTTGGCTACCTGCTCAGGCTGCCCATCGGTAGCCTTTCGGATCCTCGCTGGGAGCAGCTCCCCGGGCCCGATACCGATCGCGTCCGCGATCCGTTCGAGGTCGTTTAGATCGATCGGCTGCGCTCCCGTGAGGCGATAGCTCACCCAGGCGGGGGAAACCCCGAGTTCCTGCGCTAGACGGGCGCCCGTGATACCCCGGCGCAGCATCACCACGCGGATCTCTTCGGCGACCTGCAGGCTCAGCGTCAGGGGTCCGCGGTGCTTTACGTCGATAGCCATGGCGTGATTCTTATGCGCTCAGCGAATGACGCGCAAGCCCCCAGGGTAGATCTGCCCCGGAGTCTTGACGAAATTACGCTATCCGTAATAACGTTCCGCCCATGCGAAGGTCGACCGACGTTATCCGTTCGAACCTCTGGGCCGAGATGGCCCGGCGTGGTTGGAGCCAACAGGACCTCGGCGAGCGGATGGGCCGCCTGCAGCCGTGGGTCTCGCGTCGGATGTCAGGACGCGTCGGCATCACTACCGACGATCTCCAACGCTTCGCGGAGGCGCTCGGCGTCACCGTCGAGCGGCTCGTCAAAGACCACGACGCGGCGGTGGCCTGATGGCCGCCCGCGCGCGCCGCGGCCCCGGCGCGTCTCCGCCCGTCAACTGGACCCGCACCAAGGTCCCCAAGACCCCACCACCAGCCACACCCACCCGCCGCGGCGGCTGCGGCCTGTTCCTACTCCTCGCCGTCGCCCTCGTCGTTCTCGCCCTCGCACTCACCGGCAGGAACCGATGAGCGGGCGGCGGCAGACGACTGCGGCTGCCGGCAGGTCCCGGGTGTCGACCTCCACGCCTAGCCGGCAGATGGGGGCAGGCGCACCGCCCCCGTGTCGCGCCGCCCCAGCACCCGGCCCGGCGACCACCCCCGGCGCCGGGCCGGGTGTAACCCCCCCCAAGACCCCCCGCCCCGACGCACTGATCGCCGACTACGGCCGGCCCGGCGGGCGGGCCAACCAACCAGCACCACCCCACACAGGAGGGCACAGCACATGAGCGACACCGAGTACGACACCACCCAGTCCAACGCGGAGACCCCTGCCCCCGACGACGCAGCCCAGGGCGAGACGACCGAAGACACCACCACCGCTGCCGAGCAGACCGTCCCGGCCGGCGACGACGACGACCAGGGCGCCGCCGCGGCCGAGGCCCGCGAGCTCGGCGACGAGCACACCCAGGCCGACAACTCCGCCCTCTAACCAGAACCCGCCGGGTCCCGCCGGTAGTCGCCACGGAAGACGGCGGCGGGGCCCGGCAACCAGCCCCAGAACCAAGAAAAAGCGAGACCCCAACGGGCCCGAACCCGCCAGGGTCTCCACGAGACCAGGAGAGGACAGGTCTCGATGAGCATCATCCCAGCCCCGACCAGCGGACGCGACCAAACCCCAGCCCAGCGCGTCGAACTGCGTGAAGGCGAAGTAGTCGACCTGACCCTGCGCGGAGTCACCGTCGGCTGGCACCACAACCTTGAGACCGGATTTCGGCTGCCGGGCACCGAGATAGACGGGCACGCACGCTACCTGCACCTATACCTCGACGAACTGCCCGCCGACGCCGTCATAGTCACGCGCACGATCCCCGTCGATGGCGAACCTAAACCCGGCGACGTGTGGGCCGACGCCCACGGCATGGCCCTCTTCGCGTACACCTCCGACTTCGTCGACGACGTGGTGTCGCTCGCCCCCGCCCGCCCCGTGCCTGGCTGGCGCAACGCCGAGTGGTGGGACTGGCACCGCAGCCAAACCCGCGGACCCATCCGGCTGGTGTGGCGCGCCACCCAATACGACGACCTCGCGGTCGACGAGCAGCGCACCCACGGCCACCCGCACCGGCCCGCCGACCCCGACGCCACCGAAGGGACCGGCACCCCGTGACCCGCCGCATCGAAGCCCTCACCCCCGAACAGGAAGCCCTCCTGCCCGTCATCCGCGACGAGTGGCTCACCATCGGCCTGTCCACCCAACGCGCCGACCGCGACGAAGCGATCCGCGGCGTCGCCGACGCATACCGCGCCGCAGGCCTCGACCCGCCACGCATCGTGGTGTGGCTCGACTCACCGCACGCTGGGGCGATCGGCTCGTGGATGCTGACGCGTCTGGGCCAGGTCGGGGGCCAGGTCGGGGGCCAGGTCTGGGGCCAGGTCGGGGGCCAGGTCGGGGACCAGGTCGGGGGCCAGGTCGGGGACCAGGTCTGGGGCCAGGTCTGGGACCAGGTCGGGGACCAGGTCGGGGGCCAGGTCCGGGACCAGGTCCGGGGCCAGGTCTGGGACCAGGTCTGGGGCCAGGTCCGGGACCAGGTCGGGGACCAGGTCGGGGGCCAGG